>Ga0209474_10000433_pt1 | contig 46036 bp, 46 predicted proteins | sample GraSoiAngelo_145_FD_185902 | JGI IMG/M metagenome (GOLD analysis project Ga0209474, IMG submission 185902) | Grasslands soil microbial communities from the Angelo Coastal Reserve, California, USA - 14_1009_05_20cm (SPAdes) (version 2) | ecosystem: Environmental > Terrestrial > Soil > Grasslands...
TCGTCCTGCTGGTCGCAGTGCTGGGCGCGCTGCTGCTCTCGGGCCTGGCCCCGTACGATCGCACGACCTGGTGGCTGGAGGTGTTCCCGATCCTCGTCGGCGTGCCGCTGCTCGTCGCGACGCGCCGACGCTTTCCGTTCACCCACCTCGTCTACACGCTGTTGGCGGTGCACGCCCTCATCCTCATGGTGGGTGGTCACTACACCTACGAGCGCGTCCCGCTGGGCGCCTGGGTGCAACAGGCGTTGGGGCTGGCCCGCAACGATTATGATCGGCTCGGCCACTTCGCGCAGGGCTTCGTGCCCGCCATCGTGGCCCGGGAGATCTTGCTGCGGACGTCGCCGTTGCGGCCGGGGCGCTGGTTGTTCGTGCTCGTCACGGCGGTCTGCCTGGCGATCAGCGCCTGCTACGAGTTCATCGAATGGTGGGTCGCCGTGGCCGGCGGCTCCTCCGCTGATGCGTTCCTCGGCACTCAGGGCGACGTGTGGGACACACAATGGGACATGTTCACGGCCCTGCTCGGAGCGATCACCGCCCAGACGCTGCTGGGCTCGCTCCACGACCGCTCGCTCGCCGCACTCCGCCCGCGCTGACGCCTCGATGACGTCTACCGTGGCCGCGCCGACTGCGGAGCCACCCGACCGTGTACTCCGACTGATTGCCCTGTTCAAGTTCTGCAAGGCGGTGCTGCTCGTCGTGGTGGGTCTGGGCGCGCTCGAGCTGCTCGACCCGGACATGGCGGCTCGGGCCCAGCGCTGGGTGGCGGCACTGGCGTCCAGCAGCGACCGCCACGTCGTGCAGCAGGTCGTCGCCGTCGTCGGCGGGCTCTCTCCCGGCCGGCTGCAGGCGCTCGGTGTGGGCGCCTTCCTTTACGCCGCGCTGTTCACCGTCGAGGGGGTGGGACTGTGGCGGCGGAAGCGATGGGCCGAATACCTGACCGTCATCGCGACGCTGTCGCTCGTGCCGCTCGAGCTGTTCGAGCTGACCCGGGCCGTCACCCCGCCTCGCCTGACGGCCCTGGTCGTGAACCTCGCGGTCGTGGCGTACTTGATCGGACGGATGCGGCGTCGGGCCCGCGCGACGAGCAACGGCGGCCCAGGTCCGGGCACATTCGAAGCGTGACAAGCTTTCGCGACCACTTCGCCTCGGCGGCGCCGGCCTATGCGGCGTTTCGACCGCGCTACCCGGCGGCGCTGTTCGCGGCGCTGGCGGAGCAGGCGCCGGGGCGCCACATGGCGTGGGACTGCGCCACGGGCAGCGGCCAGGCGGCGATCGGGCTGGCCGAGCAGTTCGAGCAGGTCGAGGCGACGGACGCGAGTGCGGCGCAACTGGCGGCCGCGCTCGCTCACCCCCGTGTGCGTTATCGCCAGGCCCCGGCGGACGCGAGCGGGTTGGCGCCGCACTCCGTAGAGCTGGTGACGGTCGCGCAGGCGCTGCACTGGCTCGATCGCCCGGCGTTCTACGCGGAAGCGCGCCGCGTGCTCGCGCCGGGTGGCGTCGTCGCCGTGTGGTGCTACGGCCTGGTCGAGCTCGGCCCCGGTTTGGACGAACCCATCCGGGAGTTCTACGAGCGGACCGTGGGCCCCTACTGGCCGCCGGAGCGCGCGCTCGTCGACTCGGCGTACCGCACGATCGATTTTCCGTTCGCCGAGCTCGCGCTCCCGGCCATCACCATGGAAGCGGAGCTGACGTTGGAGGAGCTGGGCGGATATCTCGGCACCTGGTCCGCGGTGCTGGGCTACCGGTCCGCCCGGGGCAACGACCCGGTGGCGCCGCTGCTCGATCGCCTCCGTGGCGCGTGGGGCGGCGCGCAGCGGCGCCGCCCGGCCCGCTGGCCGCTGGCGCTGCGGGTCGGCCGGGTCACGCCCTAACCCTATTGCGTGACGTGGTGTGTCCGCCGCACCTTTCAGACACCACCTCTCTCGAGCCAGGAGCCCGAGCGATGTCCAAAGGGGACGACCGCAAGCTGGCCGCCTTGGCGAAGAAGAACGCCGCCAAGGCCGCCAAAGCGAAGCCCATCAAGCGCCGCCGCTACGACGACACGCTGCCGCCCGAGCGGGAGGAAGATCTCGAGCTGCGCGACTTCTTTTCGGAGATGAAGAAGCGCGAGTTCTAGCCCGCGCCGTCGTCGGGTGCAGGGTCAAGTCGGGGTGGGCGACGGCCGTGCTGGTGACCGGACCAGTCGCTGCACCGCGCGTGCTGGATCGGCAGATCCTCGAGTTGAGCGATGCGTCCGTGCCGACCTCCCGCCAGCCATACCACGCCGTCATCGGCGCCCGTCGGGGCGACCGGACGGCGCTCGAGCGCCGGCTGCGAGGCATCGTCCAGCGGGTCACGCGGCGCTCGCTCTCGCAGTTGCTGGCGCGCTATCGCACCCAGGGCCGGACGGTGCGCGCGCTCGCACTCGTCGTGGGGAGTGTCATCGACCCCGCCTCCATCGGCAACGATCACATCCGGGCTCACGCGCTCGAGGGACAGTTGTTTCGAACGGCATTGGAGCGCGCGGCGCAGAGCGCCCGCGTGGCCTGTGCCACGCACGTCGAGCGCGGGCTATATGACGCGGCGGCGGCTCGGCTCAAACGGACGCCCGCCGAGCTCAGGCGCGTCGTCGCGCAGTTGGGGCGGACCCTGGAAGGCCCCTGGCGCGCGGACGAAAAGACGGCCACCCTGGCAGCGTGGATGGTGCTCGCGCGGTCTCATTGACCCGGCCGGGTCACCCGGCTAAGTTGTTGTGCGATGCCGACCTACGAGTACAAGTGCCCGGCGGGGCACAGCTTCGAAAAGTTCTATCCGACGATGAACGACCAGCGGCGGGTGAAGTGTCCCACCTGCGGCAAGATGGCCGATCGTCAGATCTCGGGTGGAGCGGGACTGGTTTTCAAGGGCTCCGGGTTCTACATCACGGATTACAAGCGTGCGGGGGCGGGGAACCCCGAGTCGGCGGAGGGATCGAAGCCCGAGTCGAAGCCCGAATCCAAGCCCGAGTCCAAACCCGAGGCGAAGCCCGCGGCCGAGTCGAAGCCCGACAGCACCAAGAAGAAGAAGCCCTCCGGCGACAAGTGAGGGCGCACGAGGCGATCCGCGCGGCGCTGGCGACGGCGGCGACGCGGCTGGGTGCGTCCGTGCCCGCGTCCGCGATCGAGCTGGAGCGCCCGCGCGACCCCGCGCACGGCGACGTCGCGACGAATCTGGCGCTCACACTCGCCAAATCGCTCAAGCAGAAGCCCCGTGCCGTGGCGGAGCGGCTCGTCGCGGCGCTGGAGCTACCGCAGGGGCTGGTGCGTCAGATTGCCGTGGCGGGGCCGGGGTTCATCAATTTCGTCCTCGCCGAGGAGCAGCTCGCATCCGCCGTCGCCGCGGTGCTCGCGGCGGGCGAACGGTACGGGCGCAGCGACGGAGGGGGGCGGGCCGGGCAGCCCGTCAACGTCGAGTTCGTGTCGGCGAATCCGACTGGCCCGCTGCATGTAGGTCACGGTCGGCAGGCGGCCTTGGGCGATGCGATCGCCGCAGTGCTCGAATGGACCGGCTGGCGCGTGACGCGGGAGTTCTATTACAACGATGGCGGCGCCCAGATCGCCAATCTGGCGCGGAGCGTGCAGGCGCGCATCCGGGAGCTGCGCGGGCAGCTCGCCGCCCTGCCGGAAGGCGGCTACCACGGGGAGTACATCCGCGAGATCGCGGAGCGCTATCTCGCCCAGCACCCGGAAGATCCGGAGGGGGCCGACCTCGACGCGGTACGGCGCTTCGCGGTGCAGCAGCTGCGCCAGGAGCAGGACGGCGACCTCCAGGCGCTCGGGGTCCGGTTCGACGTGTACTTCCTCGAGTCGTCGCTGTACGCGACGAGCAAGGTGGAGAAGACGCTCGGCCGGCTGGTGGCGGCCGGGCACACGTACGAGCAGGACGGCGCGCTCTGGCTCAAGACCACCGACTTCGGCGACGACAAGGACCGCGTGATGCGCAAGCGGGTCGAAAAGGGCGGTGACTACACGTACTTCCTGCCGGACGTCGCCTATCACGTCGACAAGTGGGAGCGGGGCTTCTCGCGCGCGATTAACGTGCAGGGCGCGGACCACCACAGCACGGTCACCCGCGTGCGGATTGGCCTGCAGGCGCTGGGGATGGGAATTCCGACCGGCTATCCCGAGTACGTACTGCACCAGATGGTGACGGTGATGAAGGGTGGTGAGGAGATGCGGCTCTCCAAGCGCGCCGGAAGTTACCTGACCCTGCGCGAGTTGGTGGACGAGGTGGGGCGCGACGCGGTGCGCTACTTCTTCTTGATGCGCCGGGGCGACTCGCACCTGGTGTTCGACGTCGACCTCGCGAAGAGCCAGACCGAGGAAAACCCGGTCTTCTACGTGCAAATGGCGCACGCCCGCATGAGCGGGATCTTCCGCGTCGCCGGCCGCGCGCCCGACGCGGTGGGCCCCCCCGGGGACGCTGACGTAGCGATGCTGGACGAGCCCGAGGAGCTCGCGTTGATGAAGGAGCTGGCCGAGTTTCCTGCGATTGTCGCCGGCGCCGCCCAGGCGTTGGAGCCCCACCGCGTCACCGGCTATCTGGAAGCCCTGGCCCGCATCGCGCACGCGTGGTACCACAAGTATCGCGTGCTGAACGAGCCGGAAGAGGCCGCGCGCCTGGTGCTCGCGGCCGCCGTGCGCCAGGTGCTGGGCAACGGCCTGCGCCTGCTGGGGATCAGCGCCCCGGATCGGATGTGACGTGAGCCTCCTCGTGGTGGGCTCGATCGCCCTCGACTCGGTCGCCACGCCGTTCGGCGAGACGGCGGACGCGCCGGGCGGGTCGGCGGTGTTCTTCGCCGCCGCCGGGGCGATCCTGCACCCGGTGCAGGTGGTGGGCGTCGTGGGGAGCGACTACCCGCTCGCGGCCCTCAAGTCGCTCGAGGCGCGGGGAGTCGACCTTTCCGGTGTGGAGCAAGCCGCCGGCGAATCGTTCCGCTGGAAGGCGAAGTACTCCTACGACCTGTCGAGCCGCGAGACGCTGGACACCCGGCTCGGCGTGTTCGCCCAGTTCCGGCCCAAGCTCCCGGAGAAGTTTCGTCAGGCGCGCCACGTGTTTCTCGGCAACATCGACCCGGAGCTGCAGCTGGGCGTGCTCGACCAGATTCCCAACCCGGCGCTCGTCGCCTGCGACACCATGAATTACTGGATTCACTCGAAGCGGGACCTGCTGCTCGAGCTGCTGCGCCACATCGACATCCTCATGGTGAACGACGCCGAGGCGCGGGAGCTGTCGGGGGACTGGAACATCTACCGCGCCGCGCACTGGGTGCTCGAGCGGGGACCCAAGATGGCCGTGATCAAGCAGGGTGAGCACGGCGCGCTGCTGGTCGATCGCGACACGACCTTCAAGGTGCCGGCGTACCCGCTCCAGGAAGTGTTCGACCCCACGGGCGCGGGTGACGCGTTCGCGGGCGGATTCATGGCGCACCTCGCGGCGACCGACGACCTGACGTCTCCCAACCTGCGGCGTGCCATGGTGTACGGCGCCGCGATGGGCTCGTTCGCCGTGGAAGCGTTCGGCGTGCAGGGGTTTGACCGCGTGACGCTCGCCGACGTCCGGGCCCGCGTGCGCGGCTTCAAGGACCTGGTCCACTTCGAGGTGGACGAAGACCGGGGCCCGTGACGGAGCACTACGCCGCCGCCGGCGTGCGCCTCGACGCAGCGGAGGAGGCCCAGCGCCGCATCGCGGCCCTGGTGCGGACCACGCGCACCCCGCTGGCGCTCGGCGCCATCGGGGCGTTCGGCGGCATGGTGCGCGTGCCGCCCGGGTACGAGCGGCCGGTGCTCGTGCTCTCGACCGACGGCGTCGGCACGAAGGTGCTCGTCGCCGCGCGCGCCGGAGTGCACGACACGGTCGGGGAAGATCTCGTCAACCACTGCGTCAACGACATCCTGGTGCACGGAGCGACGCCCCTCGCCTTTCTCGACTACGTAGCGACGGGGCAGCTCGAGCCGGACGTCGCCGCCGCGATCGTGGCCGGCGTCGCGCGCGGTTGCCGCGCCCACGACATCACCCTCGCCGGTGGCGAGACGGCGCAGCTTCCCGACTTGTACCAGCCGGGGCACTACGACCTCGCCGGCACCATCGTGGGCGTGGTCGAAGAGCGTGCCGCGCTGCACGGCGACCTGGTGCACCCGGGCGACGTGTTGATCGGCTACGCGTCGAACGGACTGCACACCAACGGGTACACACTGGCGCGGCGCATCGTGTTCGACACCCTGCGTCTGGATGTGCTCGACGAGTTTCCCGAGACGGGCCGCAGCGTGGCCCAGGTGTTGCTGGACGTCCACCGCAGCTACGCCACGGCCGTGACGCCCATCATCTCCCGGCTCCATGCCCTCGCTCACATTACCGGCGGCGGCATGCCAGGGAATCTGGTGCGGGTGCTGCCGGTCGGCGCGGAGGCGGTAGTGGACGCCGGGGGGTGGCCGTGGCCCGCGCTGTTCCGCGTCCTGATGCGCGCGGGAGATGTTTCGCTCGGCGAGATGCGCCGCGTGTTCAACCTCGGCATCGGGATGATCGCGGTCGCCGGGCGCGACGACGCCGAGGCCGCGATTGCTGCCGCCAAGCGCGCCGGCATCGAGGCGTGGATCATCGGGGAAGTGCGGGCGGGGACCAGGGGAGTGAAGTTCTCCGAACGGTAGGAGGCTGCATGCGTCACATCGTGTCTTTGCTGGCAATGATGCTGGGCACCACGTCGCTCGCCGCGCAGGGAGACCCGCAGTGCGACATCCCCGCCTCGCAGCCCGCTACTCGGGCTTGCAATACGGCGGTGGACGCGATCCGGGCGTTCCATCCGCTCGCCGGAATGATCGTGAGCGGCGGCAACCCCGCGCTCGGCACGACGGGGTCGCTGGGCGGTATCGGACACTTCAGCCTTACCGCGCGGGTGAACGGGATCAAAGCGGCCCTGCCCAATCCCGACTCCGCCAGCCAGAGCTCGGTCCCGGCGAGCTTCCATGGTGTCATCCCGGCGCCGCTGGTGGAGGGGGCCATCGGGTTGGTGGGGGGGAAGGGGGGCTTCCTCTCGGTCGACGCGCTGGGCTCCGCGCTGGTGCTGCCCACGAGCGGTGTCTCGGGCCTCTCCGTGGATTCGAATGCCGCGCACGTCGGGGGAGCCGCGCTCGGGATCGGGTACGGTGCCCGCGTGGGCGTGTTGGGCGGGCGGTTTCCGATTCCCGCCGTGTCGATAAGCTGGATGCACCGCACGCTGCCACGGATTCAATACGGCAGCCTCGGTCCCACCTTCGGCACCGGGGACCAGTTCGAGTTCAACATGGACCTGCGGGCCGACAATTACCGGGCGGTCGCGAGCTGGAAATTCGTGCTCCTCGACCTGGCGGCGGGGCTCGGCCTCGATCACTATACCTCGAGCGCGACGAACATCCGTTTCCACGACAACCCGCTGGCGCCGGCGAACGTGAAAACGATCGTCATCAATCCCAGCAACACTCGCGAAGTGTTGTTCGTGGACGGCGGGCTCAATCTCGCCGCGCTGAAGCTGGTGGCGGAGCTCGGGTTCCAGACCGGAAAGGATCAGAGCTTCGCGACCACGTTCCGGGATTTCGATCCCAAGGCGGGACATGTCTTCGGAGGTGTCGGAGTCCGGTTCGGGTTCTGATCACTCGTCGCCCGCGGAACGGGCGGCGATGCAACGCGCCCTCGACCTCGCACGCCGGGGTTGGGGGCGCGTTGCTCCGAACCCCCTCGTTGGTGCCGTGGTCCTCGCCGGAGACGGCTCCGTCGGGGAGGGCTACCACGCGGAATATGGAGGGCCGCACGCCGAAGTCGTGGCGCTCGAGGCGGCGGGCCCACGGGCGCGCGGCGCCACGCTGGTGGTGAACCTCGAGCCGTGCGCGCACCACGGCAAGACGCCGCCCTGCACCGAGGCGATCCTCGCGGCGGGCGTCGCGCGCGTCGTCGCTGCGGTCGCCGATCCCGATCCGCAGGCGCGCGGCGGGGCGGGGAAGCTGCGCGCCAAGGGGGTGATCGTCTCCCTGGGCCTGCTCGCCGAGGCGGCGGCGGCGCTCAACGCGCCGTTTCTGTTCGCGCGCGAGCAGGCGGAGCGACCGTTCGTCGCCTTGAAGCTCGCGACGTCGATCGACGGGCGCATCGCCGACGCCGCCGGCAGCTCGCGCTGGGTCTCGGGCGAGGCGGCGCGGGAGTACGTCCACTGGCTGCGCGCCGGATTCGACGCGATCGCGGTCGGCGGTATGACCGCGCTGCGCGACAACCCACAGCTCACCGTGCGCGGTCGCGTGACGCCGCGCCGCCCGCCCGTGCGGGTCGTGTTCGACCGCCGCGCCATGCTCAACCAGACCGCGGACCTGGTGAAGACCGCGCCCGAGGTGCCGACCTGGGTGATGTCGTCCCCCGATGCGCCGGCCGCCAGCGTGTCGCTGCTCGAGCAGAGCGGCGTGCGCGTGTTCCGCCCCGGCTCGCTCGCCGACGGCCTGCGCGCCCTGCGAGCGGCGGGGATCGAGTCGGTGCTGTGCGAAGGGGGCGGCGCGCTGGGCGCCAAACTGCTGGTCGACGGCCTAGTGGACCGTCTCTACTGGGTGCAAGCGCCGGTGTGGCTCGGCGAGGCCGCGGTTCCGGCCTTTCCCGGCATGGCGGCGGGGCCGCTCGCGGTGGCCCCACGCTGGATCCCCGTGGAGCGCCGCGCTCTGGGCCCCGATACATTATTGGTATTGGACAGGCGGATATGTTTACCGGGATCGTGAGCGCGGTCGGGCGGGTCGCGAAAGCGACGCGGGAAACGGGAAACGGGAAACGGGAAACGGGGCTGAGCCTCATGATCCGTGCCCCATACAAGGGCGTCAAGCGGGGTGAGAGCATCGCGGTGAACGGGGCATGCCTCACGGTCGAGCGTGCGGCACGGGGCGCGTTCACGGTGCACGTGGTGGAGACGACCGAGGGGCGCACGCTGTTGGGGGAATACGCAGTGGGACGCCCGGTGAATCTGGAGCGGGCGCTGCGCGCCACGGATCGTCTGGGCGGTCACATCGTGCAGGGCCACGTGGACGGCGTCGCGCTGGTGGAGCGGGTCACGCAGGGCGGTGACGCCTGGATCTATGACCTGCGCGTGCCGCGCGCGGTGCGAGAGATCTCGATCCCGCACGGCGCCATCACCGTGGACGGCGTGAGCCTGACGATCAACGATCTGCCGGGTCCCGAGACGGTGCAGATCTCGCTCATCCCGTTCACGCGCGCGCATACGACGCTCGGGAAGCTACGCGTCGGCGACCGCGTTCACGTGGAAGGTGACGTGCTCGGGAAGTATGTGAGGCAATTATGTCGCACGGCAACATAACGCAGGCAATCGCGGACGTCCGTGCCGGCAAGCTGGTGATCGTCGCCGACGACGAGACCCGCGAGAACGAGGGCGACCTGGTCGGCGCCGCCGAAACGGTCACGCCCGAGATGATCAACTTCATGGCGACCCACGGCCGTGGGCTCATCTGCCTCACGCTCATGCCGGAGCGCTGCCAGGCCCTGGGGCTCACCCAGATGGCCGAGCACAACACCGAGGCGCACGAGACGGCGTTCACGGTGTCGATCGACGCCGCGGCTCGCTTCGGTGTCACCACCGGTATCTCGGCCGCCGACCGCGCGGCGACCATCCGCGTCGCGATCGATCCCGCCACGGTACCGGCTGACCTGCGGCGCCCGGGGCACGTGTTCCCGCTGCGGGCGCGGCCGGGGGGCGTGCTGCAGCGCGTCGGCCAGACCGAGGCGAGCGTGGACCTGGCGCGCCTCGCGGGCCTCTACCCCGCGGGCGTGATCTGCGAGGTGCTGAACGCGGACGGATCGATGGCGCGACGGTCCGATTTGGAGCGGGTCGCGGCGCGGCACGGACTCACGTTCATCACGGTGGCGCAGCTCGTGGCGTACCGGCTGGCCCACGAGCGGTTGGTACATCGCGTGGCCGAGGCGCGTTTGCCCACGCCCTACGGCGAGTTTCGCATCCTCGGGTACCGCAACGACGTGGACGCGGCTGAGCACATCGCGCTGGTGTACGGGGACGTGCCGGACCGTCCCAGGGTGCTCGTGCGCATGCACTCCAAGTGCCTCACCGGCGACGTGTTCGGCTCGGGGCGGTGCGACTGCGGCTGGCAGCTGCACTCCGCCATGCGGATGATCGCCGCCGAAGGCAGCGGCGTAGTGGTTTACCTCGATCAGGAGGGGCGGGGGATCGGCCTGCTGAACAAGCTCAAGGCATACGAGCTGCAAGATGCGGGGCACGACACGGTCGAGGCGAACCGCGAGCTCGGGTTCAAGCCCGACCTGCGCAACTACGGCATCGGGGCTCAGATTCTGCTCGACCTGGGGCTCTCCTCCATTCGCGTCCTCACCAACAATCCCATGAAGCTGGTGGGGCTCGAAGGCTACGGCCTCGAAATCGTCGAGCGCATCCCGATCGTGATGACGCCGTCCGACGAGAATCGCTCCTATCTCGACGTCAAACGCGACAAGCTCGGCCACCTGCTCACGCACTGACTGTGGCCGAGATCGAGGGGTCGCCCCGCGCGCCGCGTGAGGTCCGCGTGGCCGTGCTGGTCAGCCGTTACAACGAGGTCGTCACCACCCGCCTGCTCGAGGGGGCGCGGCAGTGTTTGCGGGAGCAGGGTGTGCCGGACGCGCGGGTCGACGTGATCTGGGTGCCCGGCGCGTTCGAGCTGGCGGTGGCGGCGGAAACGGCGGCGGCGACCGGGCGCTACGCCGCGCTGGTGGCACTCGGCTGCGTGATCCGTGGCGAGACGCCCCACTTCGAGTACGTCGCCGGCGAGGCGACGCGCGGGCTCGGGAACGTGGCCCTCGCCCATCGGCTCCCGATCGGCTTCGGGGTCCTCACGACGGAGAACCTGGAGCAGGCCCTGGCCCGGGCCGGCGGGGCGGCCGGCAACAAGGGGTACGAGGCCGCGGAGGCCGCGCTCACCACGGCCGACGTGCTGGCCCAGCTCACCCGTGCAGCGCCCCGAGACTAAGGCTCGCGCGCGCGCGCTCCAACTGCTCTACGCCTGGGACCTGTCCGGCCGCCCCTCGATCGAGACGGTGGTCGCCCGCCTGGCGACGAGCTACGGCCGCGCCCCCGCCGGATTCGACCGGGGTGCCGACCTCGCGGCGAAGGCGGTGGCCGGACTTCCCGAGTTCGACACCCGCGTCGGCGCGGCCGCGGAGCACTGGCGCCTCGAGCGCGTCGGCGTGGTGGAGCGCAACATCCTGCGGCTCGCCCTCGCCGAGCTCGACGAGGGCGAGACGCCACCCCGCGTGGTGATCGACGAGGCCGTGAAACTCGCCCATTGGTTCGCCGGGGCGAAGGCGCCGGCGTTCGTGAACGGCGTGCTGGATGCGGTGGCGCGTGAGTCGGGCGCCCTGTGAGGATCCTGCTCGTCAACTGGAACGACCGGGAGAATCCGCACGCCGGCGGCGCGGAAATCCACGTGCACGAGATCTTCGGCCGCCTGGCGCGCCAGGGGCACGCCATCGATCTGGTCACGAGCGGTTGGTCCGGGGCGGCCCCGCACGCCGAGCTCGACGGCATGCATGTGCGGCGGGTGGGCGGCCGCCACACGTTCGCGCTGCGGGCGCGAGCCGCCGTGCGGCGCCTGCTCGCCGCGAACCGGTACGACGTGGTCGTCGAAGACATCAACAAGCTGCCGCTCTTCCTCGCCGGGCTCACCGACCGGCCGTTCTGCGCCCTGGTCCCGCATCTGTTCGGCGCCACCGCGTTTCGGGAAGCGAGTTGGCCCATCGCGGCGGTGGTGTGGGCCGCCGAGCGGCCGATCCCGCGGGCTTATCGACGCGCCTGGTTCCACGCGATTTCCGAGAGCACGCGCGATGACCTGGTGCGGCGGGGCGTCCCGGCGGAGCGGGTCGAGGTCATTTATCCCGGTGTCGATGCCAGCTGGTATGCCCCGGACGCCACGGTCGCTCGAGCGGACGCCCCGACGTTCTTGTACGTGGGGCGCCTCAAGCGTTATAAAGGAGTGGAGATCGCCCTGCGGGCGCTGGCGCTGGCCCGGGCGTCGCGCGCCGACCTGGTGCTCGAGGTGGCGGGCCAGGGCGACGACCGACGGCGGCTCGAGCGCCTGGCGCGCTCCCTGGGGATCGCCGCAGGAGTGCGGTTCCTGGGGTTCGTGACGGAGGAGGAGAAGCGCCGGCGGCTGCGGCGCGCGTGGGCGTTGGTCTTTCCCAGCCCGAAGGAGGGGTGGGGCATCTCCAACATGGAGGCGGCGGCCTGCGGGACGCCCGCGCTCGCGTCCGACAGTCCGGGTCTGCGGGAGTCGGTCCAGGACGGCGAGACCGGGTTCCTCGTGACGCACGGCGACGCGCACGCGCTGGCCCAGCGCATGCTTGCGCTGGCCGCCGATCCGGCGCTCGTAGCGCGGCTCGGCCGCGGGGGGCGCGCCTTCGCGGAACGCCTGTCGTGGGAGCGCGCGGCGCGGGCGACGGAAGCGCATCTGCAACGCGTCATTGCGCAGGGAGGCTGACCATGCGGATCACCATCACGGCACGGCACTGTGAGCTTGCGCCGGAGGTGCGCGCGCGGGCGCGGGCACTGGTCGAGCGTCTCGCGCGCGTCGCGCCGCGGCCGCAAGACGCCCGTGTGGTGTTCGACGCCGATCACAGGCGGCCGACCGTCGAGGTGCGGCTCCATGCCGCCCGCGGGGTGTTGCACGTCGGCACGGCCCGCGCGGCGGACCAGAGCAGCGCCCTGAACCTCGCGGTGGCCAAAGTGCGCCGCCAGCTCGACAAGTCCCCCATGCGGCGGCGCGGGGCGTGAAGGCGCCCAAGGTGCGCGACCTGCTCGAGCAGCGGGGCGATCCCCTGCAGCTCGAGGCGCTGACGGGGGACGTCGGGCTGGACCGCGAGATTCCGACGCCCGAAGCCTCGAGCCCCGGCCTGGTGCTCGCCGGCTACACCAAGCGTTTCGCCGCGCATCGCCTGCACATTCTGGGCGAAACGGAAGTCACCTATCTCGCGTCGCTCGATGCTGCGGCGCGCCGCCGCGCGCTCGAGACCCTGTTCTCGTTCGATCTGCCGTGCGTGGTGATCTCCAAGGGCCAGGACCCGCCCCCCGAGCTGGTGGAGCTGGCTCGCGCCAGGGGCACCGCCGTCATTCGCACACGGCTCAAGACCGCCGAGTTCTACCGCCGCCTCAAGCCGTTCCTGGACGAAGTGTTCGCGCCGAGCACGAGCGTGCACGCCTCGCTCGCCGACGTGTTCGGCGTGGGCCTCTTGTTCCTCGGCAAGTCGGGGATCGGCAAGAGCGAATGCGTGCTCGACCTGGTGGAGCGCGGCCACCGCCTGGTCGCGGACGACGTCGTCCACATCACGCGCCGCGGCAACGACCTCCTGATCGGCCGCGGCCACGAGCTGGCGCAGCACTATATGGAGATCCGCGGCATCGGGCTCATCGACATCCGCGCCCTGTTCGGCGTGCGGGCGGTGCGACAGCAGAAGCGGGTCGAGGTGGTAGTGCAGCTCGACGAGTGGGACGCCGGCCGCGAGTACGACCGCACCGGGATCGACGGGCAAACGACGCGCGTGCTCGACGTGACCCTCCCCATGGTCACGGTGCCGCTCAACCCCGGCAAGAACCTGACCGTGATCTGCGAGGTCGTGGCGATGAACCACCTGCTCCGCTACAGCGGCGTGGACTCAGCCCGCGCGTTCAACGACCGCCTGCTCAAGCGCCTCGCAGAGCGCCGCCAGCTGCAGGAGTATCTCGAGGAGGACAATGAGTGAGCCCTTGCGCGGTGTGATCGTATCACACGCGGCCGTGGCCCAGGCGCTGCTCGCCGCCGTCGCTGCGATCACCGGCGTGAACGACGCACTCGTCCCCGTGTCGAACGACGGGTGCGATACCGGAGCGCTCGCCGAGCGCCTCACGCAGGCGATCGGCAACAAGCCGGCCGTGCTGTTCGTGGATCTTCCGGGTGGCTCGTGCCTCACGAGCTCCGTGCGGCTCGCCCGCGGCAAGTCCGACGTAGCGGTGGTGACGGGGGTGAACCTGGCGATGCTGCTCGACTTCGTGTTCCACCGCGATCTCCTGCCGGCCGACGCGGCCCGGCGTGCGGCCGAAGCCGGCAGTCGGGCGATCCGCACGCCGGCCGCATGAGCATCGCCCTGTACCGCATCGACGACCGCCTGATTCACGGCCAGGTCGTGGTCGGCTGGGGGAAGCCGCTCAACGTGGGTTTCATCGTGCTGGTGGATGACGCGGTGCGCGCGAGCACCTGGGAGCAGGAGCTCTATCGGATGGGCGTGCCCCCCGACATCGACGTGGTGTTCGCCTCGACGGCGGAAGCCCTGACGTGTCTCCCCGAGTGGCAGCGCGACGCGCGCGTCGGCCTGCTCGTCAGCGGTGATATCGACACGCTCGCCATGCTCGCGAGCGACAGCCGGGGCGTGCCCCGCATCAACATCGGAGGTTTGCACCACCGTCCGGGGCGCTCGCCCCGACTGCGCTACGTCTACCTGAGCGATGCGGAGGCGGCGCAGCTCAAGGCGCTCGCCGCCCGCGGGATCGAGGTGACCGCGCAGGACGTGCCCACGACCCCACCGGTGCCGCTGGAGGATTTCACGTGAGCCCGGAGCTCCTATTGGGGCTGCTCGTCTGGGGGACCTTCGTCGGCCTCGACCTGGTGAGCGTGCCGCAAATGATGATCGCGCGGCCGCTCGTCGCCGGGCCGATCGCCGGTGCGATGCTGGGCGACGTGTGGACCGGTCTGTCGCTGGGTGTGCTGTTCGAGCTGTTTCAGTACGAGGTGATGCCCGTGGGTGCCGTGCGCTACCCGGAATACGGGCCGGCGACGGTCGTGGCCGTGAGCGCGGCGCACGCCGCCGCCGGCACGCTCGGCCTCGGGCTCGGCGCCCTGGTGGGCCTGATCAGCGGGATGGCCGGCGGCATGAGCCTGCACGCGGTGCGCCGGCTCAACGCGCGGGCCGTGCGGCGCGCGACGCCCGCCCTGGAAGCCGGCGACGCCCACGTGCTGGTGCGCCTGCACACCGCGGCCATCGTGCGCGACGCCGTGCGCGCGGCGCTGGTGACCGCGCTCGGGCTGGGCCTGGCGCTGCTGGCCCGCACCTATCTGGCCGGCACAATCAGCGTGCGCGGCGTGCTGCTGCTCGATGTCGCCGCCGTGGGCGGCGCTCTCGCCGCGGGGACGGCCGGCACGCTACGGCTGGTGGGCCGGGGGCCCGACCTGCGCTGGTTTGTCGCCGGCGTGGTGAGCGGCGCCGCGGTGGTGTGGCTCCGGTGAGCGTTGCGCCGCGCGCCCGCCCGGCCTTGGGCCGCAGCCTGCTCCGCCTGTTCACGGTGCAGGGGTCATGGAACTATGAGCGCATGCAGGGGGTCGGCATGGGCGTGGCCGAGGAGCCGTTGCTCCGCGATCTGCGGGTCGCGGGCGACGGCGCGGCCTATCGGTCCGCCGTGGCGCGCGGGGCGCATTTCTTCAATGCGCATCCGTACCTGTGCGGGCTCGCGGTGGGCGCCGCAGCCCGGGCGGAGCACGAGGGCGTGCCGCCCGAGCAGGTCGAGCGGCTGCGCACCGCGTTGTGCGGCCCGCTGGGCTCGCTGGGCGACCGGCTGGTGTGGGCGGGCTGGCTGCCGTTCACCTCGGGGCTGGCGCTCATCGGCGTGGCGCTCGGGCTTGGGCTCTCGGCCATCCTCGGCTTCCTGGTGCTCTTCAACGCCGGTCATGTGGCGCTGCGCTGGTGGGCGCTGCGGGCGGGGTGGACGCACGGCGTGCGCGTGGCCGTGGCACTGCGCCAGCCGCTGCTGCAGCGGGCGACCGCGGTCTCGGGGCCGGCCATGGCGTTCGTGGTGGGCGCGGCGCTGCCGCTCGTGGCACGGTACCTGAGCAGCGGATTCGCGGGCTGGTGGCGCGTGGCGCTCGCCGCCGTGGCGGCGGGCGGGTTCGCGCTGCTGTGGTCGTTCCGCGCCCGGATTACCGGGGTGCGCCTCGGGCTGGTGCTGCTCGCCCTCGCCACGCTCGCGGGGTGGTTATGGCCGTGATCGAGCGCGAGGCGAAGATCGTGAATCCCCTCGGCATGCACGCGCGGCCCGCGGCGGAGTTCGTCAAGCTGGCCAGCCGCTTCAAGTCCGCCGTCGAGGCCAAGAAGGACGATCTCACGGTCAATGGGAAGAGCATCATGGGCGTCATGATGCTCGCGGCGGAGTGCGGATCGTCCCTGATCATCAGGACCGACGGCGACGATGCGGAGCAGGCGATGGCGGCGCTGCTCGCCCTCGTGGCCGATGGGTTCCACGAGATGCATCTGACGGCGGAGGTACGGGAAGCGGAGATGCGCGAAGCGGAAGAGCGCGAAGACGAGGAGCGGCCGTGAGCGAGCGCCTGCTCAAGGGCATCGGCGTGTCCGCCGGGATCGCCATCGGGCCGGCGGTCGTGGTGCGCTGGACCATGCCCGACGTGCCGCACCGTGTGGTGCCGCGCGCCCGAGTGGAGAAGGAGGTACGGCGGCTGCGCGCCGCGGTGCGCGACGTGAAGCGCTACCTGCTGGACCTGAGGGCCAAGGCCGAGGACCGCGCCGGCGTGGACGAGGCGCGCATCTTCGACGCCCAGCTGCTCATGCTCGAGGACAAGGAGTTCCTCTCCGGCGTCGCGGATCTGATCCGCGAGAACCACCTCACCGCGGAAAAGGCGTTCGAGTTCAAGGCGCTAGAAGTGCGCGACGCGTGGACCGCCACCGGCAACCCGCGCGTGAAAGACCGGCTCGCCGACTTCGCGGGCGTGACGATCCGGGTGCTCGAGCACCTCATGCATCGGGGCTCGGACGAGCTGTGGGAGGAGATCACCGATCCCTCGGTCGTGGTGGCGCGCGAGCTCGGTCCGGGCCTCACCGTGCAGCTGGACCGCGAGCACGTGGTCGGGCTCGTGAGCGAGGAGGGCACGCGGACGTCGCATGCGGCGATCCTGGCCCACTCGATCGGCATCCCGGCGGTGTTCGGTGTGACGGGCGCGATGGAGCGCATCGCGCCGGGTACGATGCTCGTGATGGACGGGACGCGCGGCACGGTGCTGCTCGATCCCACGCCCGCCGAGCTCGCCGATGCCCGGGAGCGCGAGCTGCGGCGCCGCGAGCTGGCGACGCAGCTCGACGAAATCGCCTCGCGGCCGGCGGTCACGACCGACGGCGCGCGCATCGTGCTGCGGGGCAACGTGGATCTTCCCGACGAGATCAAGGCCGCGCAGGAGCACGGCGCCGAAGGCGTCGGCCTGCTGCGCACCGAGTTCCTGATCACCAGTCATACCACGCTGCCGAGCGAAGACGAGCAGACCGCCTACTTCCGCCGTGTGGGCGAGGCGTTCGCGGGCCATCCGGTGGTGGTCCGCACGTACGACCTGGGTGGCGACAAGCTGCCGGGCCCGTTCCGCCTGATGACGGAGGCCAACCCCCAGCTCGGCTGGCGCGCCATCCGCGTGTGCCTCGACCGCCCGGAGATCTTCCATACCCAGATCCGGGCGGCGCTGCGCGCGGCGGCCCACGGCCAGATCCACCTGATGATCCCGCTGGTGACCCGGCTCGACGAAGTGGATCGCACGCGCGAGATCGTCGCGCTGGAAGCGAAGCGGCTCGCCGCCGAAGGAATCGAGGCCGCCGCGTCGCTTCCGGTGGGGGTGATGGTCGAGACGCCGGCCGCCGCCGTGATCGCCGACCGGCTGGCCGAAGCGTCGGATTTCTTGAGCGTCGGCACCAACGACCTCACGCAGTACACGCTCGTCGTGGACCGCGGCAATGCCCGGCTCGCCGACCGCTTCAACTCCCACGACCCGAGCGTCGTGCGGCTGCTCAAGATGGTGGCGGATGCCGCGCGCGCCGCCGGCAAACCCGCGAGCGTGTGCGGTGAGATGGCCTCGGAGCCGCTGTCGGCGTTCCTGCTGCTCGGGCTCGGCTACGACACGCTCTCTGTCGCGCCGCCAAAATTGACGATCGTCAAGTGGATGGTGCGGCAGGTGAGTGTGGCACGCGCGCGACTCGCGGCCGAGCAGGCGCTCGCCGCGCGCACGGCCGACGCCGTGCTCGACTTGCTGCGCCTGGCGCTCGCGGAAGCGGTGGACCTGAAGCTGCTCGACCCCGACGCCCGGTTGCCGGGCGGGCGGCGCACGGCTAGCTTGAACGTCTAAACCCGCATCGGATCGACACATGCCAGCGCAGCGCCACGTCTTTACCTCCGAGTCGGTGACGGAAGGCCATCCCGACAAGATCGCCGATCAGATCTCGGACGCCGTTCTGGACGCCATCGTCGCGAAGGACCCCACCGCGCGCGTGGCCTGCGAGACGCTGGTCACGACGGGCATGGCCGTGGTCGCGGGTGAGATCACCACGTCCACGTACGTGCACATCCCCGACATCGTGCGCGGCACGATCAGCGCGATCGGCTACACCGACGCGAGCTTCGGCTTCGACGCCCAGACCTGCGCCATTCTCACCGCCATCGACCGCCAATCCGGGGACATCGCGCTGGGCGTGGACAAGGGCGGCGCGGGCGACCAGGGCATGATGTTCGGCTATGCCTCCGACGAGACGGTGTCACTGATGCCACTGCCGATCGTGCTGGCCCACCGGCTGGCCGAGCGGCTGGCGACCGTGCGCAAGGCGGGCGATCTCCCGTGGCTCCGTCCCGACGGCAAGACGCAGGTGAGCGTGACGTATGAGGGCCCCCGCCCCGTGGGGATCAGCAAGGTGGTCGTCTCGACCCAACACTCCGACAAGATCGACAATGCAGAGCTGCGCGAGGGCGTGATCGCGCTGGTGGTGCGGCCGGTGCTCGCGGACGCGGGCTTCGAGGTGCGCGACGCCGATCTGCTGGTGAATCCCACGGGCCGGTTCGTGGTCGGCGGGCCGCAGGGCGACGCCGGGCTCACCGGCCGCAAGATCATCGTGGACAGCTATGGGGGCATGGCCCGCCACGGAGGCGGCGCGTTCAGCGGTAAGGATCCCTCCAAGGTCGACCGCTCGGCCGCCTATGCGATGCGCTGGGTGGCGAAGAACATCGTGGCGGCCAAGCTGGCGCGGCGCTGCGAGGCCCAGGTGGCCTACGCTATCGGTGTCGCTCAGCCGGTGTCCGTCATGATCGAGACGTTTGGGAGCGGCACGGTGCCGGATGAGGCCATCGAAGACGCGGTCCGCGAGGTGTTCGACCTCACGCCGCTCGGGATCATCCAGGCGCTCGGCCTCCGCAACCCGATCTACCGGGCCACCGCCGCCTACGGGCATTTCGGTCGCGCTCCGGAGCGGCGCCGCTTCGTGGACAAGGACCTGGACCGCGAAGTCGAGCTGTTCACCTGGGAGCATGCGAACCGCGTCGAGGAGCTGCGGCTCGCGGCGCAACGTTCCAAGCACTACACCAAGAAAGTCACCCCATGACGACGACGGCTGCGAGCGCGACTTCCGATATCAAGGACCCGAGACTCGCGGCCGAGGGGCGGCGCCGTACCGAGTGGGCGGAGCGATCTATGCCGGTGCTGCGCCTGATCCGGGAACGCTTCTCCCGGGAACGGCCGCTCGCCGGGCGTCGCCTTTCCGCCTGCCTGCACGTCACGACCGAGACGGCGAACCTCGCGGTCACGCTCCAGGCGGGCGGCGCGGACGTGGCGCTGTGCGCGTCGAATCCCCTGTCCACACAGGACGACGTCGCGGCGCACCTGGTGAAGGATCACGGTATCAAGGTGTTTGCGATCAAGGGCGAAGATCACGCCACGTATTACGAGCACATCCGGGCCGCCTTGGCGCATCGGCCGGATGTCACCATGGATGACGGCGCCGACCTGGTGGGGGCGCTCCACATGATCGCGCTGAACCGGCTGGACGATCTCGCGCCGCCGGTGCGTCAGTGGGTCGAGGGCCTGTCCGCGACGGAGCGGCGGGCGCTGGTGGGCGGTGTGGCGGGATCGACCGAGGAGACCACCACCGGCGTCATCCGTCTCAAGGCGATGGCGCGCGACGGCGTGCTCCAGTTCCCGGTGATCGCGGTGAACGACTCCGACACCAAGCACCTGTTCGACAATCGCTACGGCACGGGGCAGTCGACGCTCGACGGCATCCTGCGGGCCACCAACCTGCTGGTCGCCGGGAGCACGCTGGTGGTGGCGGGGTATGGGTGGTGCGGGCGGGGGTTCGCGCTGCGGGCGCGCGGCGCGGGCGCGAACGTGCTCGTGACCGAGATCGACCCCCTCAAGGCGCTCGAAGCCCAGATGGACGGGTATCGGGTCGTGCCGATGGCCGAAGCGGCGCGAGTGGGAGACGTGTTCGTCACCTTGACCGGCAACTTGCACGTGATCCGCGTGGAGCACATGCGCGCTATGAAAGACGGGGCGATTCTCGCGAATTCGGGGCACTTCAACGTCGAGATCGATCTCGACGGTCTCAAGCGCGCGGCCCAGGGCCCCACGGCGGTGCGCGAGCTCGTGGATGAGTGGCGCCTCGACGGCAAACGCCTGTTCGTGCTGGCGGACGGCCGACTCATCAACCTGGCGGCCGCGGAAGGACACCCGGCGAGCGTGATGGATATGTCGTTCGCGAACCAGGCGCTGGCCGCGGAGCATGTCGTGCGCCACGCGCGCGACCTGGGTAAGGACGTGCACCGCATCCCGCGCGACCTCGACGCCGAAATCGCCCGGTTGAAGCTCGCGGCGATGGGGGTCGCCATCGACACGCTCACACCCGAGCAGCAGAAGTACCTCGCATCGTGGGAGATGGGGACCTGAGCGCGAACGTCATCCAGGTTCGGGTCGCCCACCTGGGGCTCGATCGCACGACCAACACGCCCGTCGTCATTCTCCAAGAGCAGGAGGGGGAACGGGTCCTTCCCATTTGGATCGGGCCCGCCGAGGCGAGCGCCATCGCGATGGAGCTGGCGGGCGTGAAGTTCGCCCGGCCACTCACCCACGACCTGCTGAAGCAGGTGATCCTGGGCCTGGGCGCGGACCTGCGCAAGGTGATCATCACCCAGGTGAAGGAGAACACGTATTACGCGGAGCTGCACATCTACCGGGGCGACGCGGTGATCCAGATCGACGCTCGGCCGTCCGACTCGATCGCCGTCGCGCTCCGGCTCAAGGCGCCGATCTTCACGAGCGAAGGCCTGCTCGCGCTCACGTCGGTGGAGACGGGCGAGCCGGGCGGCGAGTCCGGCTCGGGACCGCTCGATCCCGATGCCCTGAAGAACTACCTCCAGAACCTCGATCCTGAAGATTTCGGGAAGTTCACTCCGTAGCCTGGCGCTGCTCGCGCTGCTCAGCGGGGCGGGAGCGGCGGGTCTCGTGGCACAAGGAATCGTCGTCTCGGGACGGGTGCTGTACGGGCCCGGGGGACGGCCGCTCGCGCGCACCCGCGTGGTGCTGCACGAGGTGTCCATGGGCGGCGACGGGCGGCCGATCGATTCCACCAGCACCGATGCCCAGGGCCGCTACACCCTCACGATCCGACGCCCCGACTCGACGGCGCTCTATGTCGTGAGTAGCTGGCGCGCCGGCATCGCGTACTTCTCGGAGCCGGTCACGCCCGGCCGGTCGAAGCCGGCGCCGCTCCGCGCCCTGTATGTCTACGACACCAGCTCCGCCGGTCCGGCCGTGCGGGTCACCCGTCGCCTCGTAACCGTGGCGAAGCTCAAGCGCGACGGCAGCCGGGACGTGCTCGAGCTGCTGGAGCTCGAGAACCCCGGGGCGGCGACGCGCGTCGCCGCCGACACACTGCGTCCCACCTGGGCCGGCGCCATTCCGGCGGCGGCGATCCAGTTCCAGGTGGGGCAGGGGGACGTCTCCGCGCGCGCCGTCACGCTGCGGGGCGATTCGGTCGCCGTGTTCGGCCCCATCCCGCCGGGCGAGCGCAAGCAGCTGAGCTATACGTATGTCCTGCCCGCGACCGCGCGCCGCGTGGTTGTGCCCATCGACCAGCCGATCGAAGAGCTCGACCTGCTGCTCGAGGACACCGCGGCCGTGGTGCGCGCGGCGCGGCTCGACTCGCTCGGCATCGAGCCCATCGAGGGACGGCGCTTCGCGCGCTACCGCACCCCGGCGCTCGGCGCGGGCGCGCCGCTCGCGATCGCCTTCAGCGATCGGCCGCTCACGCCCGACGCTCTGGTCCCGTTCGTCGTCGGCCTGGCGGCGCTCGCGCTCGCGATCGCCTTCGTGGTTGCGCTGCGGAGAAAGCCGACGGTAGAGGACGGTCGAGGGCGGTAGAAGACGGTAGAGGTGGCTCCGGCATGACCGACCGTCTTCTACCGTCCTCTACCGCCTTCTACCGCCGGTTGCATCATCGACACGAACTCGCTAGACTAGCTCCGTCGTTACAAGCGAACGGGGATCTACGGAAGCCGGTGCAAATCCGGCGCGGCCCCGCCACTGTGACGGGCCTGTAGGGGCGCAGCACGCTGCGCCCGCGGCTCAACGCCACTGGGTGCGACACCCGGGAAGGCGAGCCGTTAGCCCGGAGCCAGGAGACGTCTCCGTTCGCGCCACCTGCAGGTCCCTCGCGGGAGGGATGGTGGCGCTGCGCACGAGGCGCAGGCGCTAGCCCATCTCCGCACCGTCGGGGGTGGGTTTTTTCACTATGCGCCGCTGGACAGTGCGCACCCACCTCGCGGGACTCGTCGCGCTCGCCGCCGCGACGTGCGCCCGGGGCGAGCGTGCGCCCGCCGCCGGCCCCGCCGTCATCGACGACGCGCACCGCCGGGTGACGCTCGCCGTGCCCGCCCGTCGCATCGTGTCGCTGCTGCCGTCCTTCACCGAGATGCTCTTCGCCATCGGCGCGGGCGACCGTCTGGTCGGTCGGACCGCCTGGTGCGACTACCCGCCCGCCGCGCTCGCCGTGCCCAGCGTGGGCGACGGCATTCCCCCCAACGTCGAGGCGGTGGCCGCCCGCCGGCCCGATCTCGTCGTGCTGTACCGCTCCGGCCCGAACGTCACCGCCGCCGAGCAGCTCGAGCGACTCGGCGTCCGGACCGTCCTGTTCGATCTCAATCGGCTGGAGGAGCTGGGATCCGTGGCCCGCCGCTTGGGCGTGCTCACGGGGCACCGGGCAGCAGCGGACTCGTTGGCGCGGGCCATGGACAGTCTCGTCTCCCAAGGCCCCGAGTCCCCAACCCCTAACCCCAAGTCCCTCGCTTTTATCGTCTGGGACAACCCGCCGATCGTCATCGGCGCGGGGAGCTTCCTCGACCGGCTCGCCGGGCTCGCCGGTGCGCACAACGTGTTTCACGACATCGCCACACCGTCGGCCCAGGTGTCGATCGAGACGATCGCGGCGCGCAACCCCGACTTCATCGCCGTGCTGTCGGATACAGCGGCGCCGCCCCGTTATGCGGGTCGCCCGGAGTGGCGGGTGGTGCCGGCGGTACGGAAAGGACGGTTTCTCGTTCTGCCGGGTGGGCTGTTCGGCCGCCCCGGCCCGCGCGCCGCGGAGGCGGTGCGCGAGCTGCGACGCCGGCTCGAGACCACGCCGTGAAGTACCTGGTGCTGGCCGGCGCGGCTCTCGCGACCCTCGCCGCGGCGCTCCTCGTCGGGCCCGCGAACTTGCCGCTCGCGGACCTGGCAAGCTCGCCCATCGTGTGGCAGTTGCGGCTGCCCCGCGCGGTGCTGGCGTTTCTCGTGGGCGGCGCCCTCGGCGTCGCGGGCACGAGCCTCCAGGCGCTGGTGCGCAACCCGCTGGCGGATCCGTTCCTGCTGGGGCTGTCCGGCGGCGCCGGTCTGGGCGCGGTGGCCGCGATCGCGCTCCACCTCCCCGGCCCCTGGGCCCTCCCGCTCGCGGCGTTCGTCGGCGCCGTGGGCGCGATGGCATTGGTCTATCGGCTCGGGCTCGTGGGAGGCGGCGAGCTCGACCCGCGCATCCTGCTGCTGGGCGGCGTGGCGGTCGGCGCGCTCGCGGGGGCGATCACCACGGCCATCGTCTCCCTCGCCGAGGCCACCGAGCTGCGGAACGCGTTCCTGTGGCTGTGGGGCGGGTTTTCCGGGGCGTCGTGGACCACGGTGCTGGTGATGCTCGCCTACGCGCCGCTGCCGCTCGGCGTCCTCATCGCGGCGGCGCGGCCGCTCGATCTGCTCGCGCTCGGCGAGGAGCCCGCCCAGTACCTCGGCGCGGACGTACGGCGGCTCAAGCGGGTCGTCTATCTGGCCGCCTCGCTCCTCACCGCCGCGGCCGTCGCGGTCGCGGGCGTGATCGGCTTCGTCGGCCTTGTCGTGCCGCACGTCTGCCGCCTCCTATGGGGCCGGCTGCATCGCACCCTCCTCCCCACCGCGTTTCTCACGGGCGGCGTCCTGCTCGCGGCTGCCGACACGCTCGCCCGCACCGTGGTGGCACCGCGCGAGCTGCCAGTGGGGATCGTCACCGCCCTGCTTGGTGTCCCGGTGTTCGCCTTTTTGCTGCGCCGATGGACCGTGGGCTGATCGTCGCGCTGCGCGGCGTCACGTGCCGCTACCCGGATGCCGCGCGCGACAGTCTGGTGGGCGTCTCGCTCGAGCTCCGCGCAGGCGAGCTCCACGCGGTGCTCGGACCCAACGGCAGCGGCAAGACGACGCTGGTGCGCGCGGCCCTCGGCCTCGTGCCGCTCGTCGCCGGTGAGGTCGAGATCCTGGGACGCCCGGCGCACACCTGGTCGCGGCGCGACCTGGCGCGCGTGGTGGGCGTGCTTCCCCAGCGCGAGGACAACCTGTTCCCGCAGCGCGTACGGGAGACCGTACTGCTCGGGCGCTACCCGCACCTCTCGCTGCTCGGCGGCGTGGGCGCGGCGGACCGGGCGGCCCTCGAGCGCGCGCTCGTCGCGTGCGACGCGGCCGCCCTGGCCGACCGCTGGCTCTGGACCCTCTCGGGTGGCGAGTACCAGCGCGTGCGGCTGGCGCGGGCGCTGGCGCAGGAGCCCCGCCTGCTCGTGTTGGACGAGCCGACCGCCTCGCTCGACCTGCGGCACGAGATGGAGCTGTTCGAGCTGGTGCGCACGCAGGTGGACGCGCACGGGCTCGGCGCACTGCTGATCACGCATCACGTCAATCTCGCGGCGCGGTTCGCCGATCAGGTCTTGATCCTCGCCGAGGGGCGAGCCGTGGCGCGCGGTGCCCCGGCCGACGTCCTGACCCGGGAGACCGCGGCCGCCGTGTTCGAGTGGCCGGTCGTCATTTCGGCATTCGAAGGACGACCCCAGATGATCCCCCTGCGCAAAAAGGAGGACCACCAATGAGAGCCTTGCCTTGCGGGTTAGCGCCACTCCTCGTGCCCGTGCTGCTGTGTGGCCAGCAGCCATCCGACACCGTGCAGCTGAATCCGGTGGTCGTGACGGCGACGCGCGGACCGCGGTCGCTCGCCGCTGTCCCAGCCGCGGTCACGGTGCTGCGCGGAGAGGACATCCGCGCACAGGGGATCCAGACGGTGTTCGAGGCACTGCGGGATGTCCCCGGGGCGGCGGTCGTGCAAACCGGGTCCTTCGGCGGCCAGACCTCCCTGTTCATGCGGGGTGGGCAGAGTAATTACGTCAAGGTGTTGCTCGACGGCGTCCCAGTGAACCAGCCCGGCGGATCGTTCGATTTCGCCAACCTGACGACGGACAACGTCGAGCGGATCGAGGTCGTGCGGGGGCCGGCCAGCGTGTTGTACGGCTCGGACGCCGTAACGGGCGTCGTCCAGATCTTCACGCGACGCGGGACGGGCACGAGCCGCGCCGAGGTGAGCGCACGCGGCGGCACGTATGGGACGACGGCGTGGGACGCGGAGGCGTCAGGAGGGAGCCCGGTGACTAGTTACTCGGTTTCGATCTCGCGTTTTGCCAGCCACGGGATCTATCCGTTCAACAGCCGCTATTACAACACCGTCTTTTCGGGCCTCGCGCGCGTCGTGCCGGATGACCGTACCGACGCTACCCTCACGCTGCGGTACGGCGACGACGTCTTTCACTTTCCGACCAACGGTGCGGGGAGATCCGTCGACCACAACCAGTTCAATTATGGGAGCGGACCAGCGATCGGGCTCGACCTCGGGCACCACTTCACCAGCCAGTTCGAAGCGCGCTTGCTGCTCGCCACCAACGAAAGCAACGCAGGGTTCGACAACCGGCCCGACAGCGCCACGGATAGCACGCGATTCCAGAATCTCGACGACGTGCGGCGCTCCAGCGCCGACCTGCGCGCCAACCTGTACCTGGCGTCAGGCACGGTCATCACGCTGGGGACGGCTGTCGAACAGGAACGCGAGCGCAGCTTTAACGTGTGTCAGACGTCATTCGGTGACTGCACGACGCTGCCGATCGACTCGGCGCGCTGGAACGCCGCTTACTACGCGGAGGGAGTCACCGACGTCGGTCGAATCGGGTTGACGACCGGTGCCCGAGTAGAGGACAATCAGCGATTCGGCACGTTCGTCGCTTACCGCCTGGGCGCGGTGTACCGCTTCACCGCCGCGACGCGTCTCCGGGCGACAGGCGGCACTGGTTTCCGGGAGCCGAGTTTCTCGGAGAACTACTCCACCGGTTACTCGGTCGGTAACCCCAACCTTCGGCCCGAGCACTCCCGCAGCTGGGAGGTGGGCCTCGAGCAGTGGCTCGCGGGGGATCGGGTGAGCGTCTCCGCGACGTTCTTCGATCAGAGCTTTGTCGACTTGATCGATTACAATCCCAGTGCGGCGACCGGTGCTCCGAACTATTCCAACGTGGCCGCCGCCGACGCGAACGGCCTCGAGTTGGGCGCGCGCTTCGCCTCGGCCGGACCGCTGTCGCTGGCCGCGAGCTACACGTACCTGCACACCGAGATCACCAATCCCGGCTTCGATTCGTCGTCCGGAGCGCTGTTGGCGGCCGGACGGCCGCTGACCCGCCGGCCAAGGCACTCGGCACGGCTCGATACCGGATATCGGTTGAGTCCACGCGGCACCATTTCGCTCGCCGTGACCTATGTCGGCGACCGGCAGGATCAGGACTTCTCCACGTTCCCGTTTCCACGGGTGACACTCCCCTCGTATGCCCGCGTCGACGTCGCCGCCCAGCTCGACCTGGTGCGCCCGCGTGGCGGCACACCCGGTCTTGCGGTATCGGCCCGAGTCGAGAACCTGCTCGATCACGCGTACGAGGAGGTGAAGCACTTCCCGGCTCGGGGGCGTACGGTGCTCGTCGGGGGGCGCCTGGCGTGGGGAGAGTGAACGCGAGGACACCAGTGCCTAAGGACGTCCTCGTCGCGTGGAGCGGCGGCAAAGACAGCGCGCTCGCGCTACGCGAGATCCTGCTGGACGGTCGCTACCGCGTGGCGGCGCTCCTCACGACGGTCACGGCAGAATACGACCGGATCAGCATGCACGGCGTGCGCCGCACCCTGCTCGAGCAGCAGGCCGCCTCGCTCGGCTTGCCGCTTGAGCAAGTGGTGATCCCGCCGGGCGCCACGAACGAGCAGTACGAAGGCAACATGGGCGCCACGCTGGTGGCGCTGCGGGACCGCGTGCCGGGTCTCGACACGGTCGTTTTCGGGGACCTGTTCCTGGCGGACATTCGCGCCTATCGCGAGCGGATGCTGGCGCGGATCGGGATGCGAGCGCTGTTTCCGCTGTGGCTGCGCGATACGCGGGCGCTGGCGCACGAATGCATCCGGCTGGGATACCGCGCGGTGCTCGTGTGCGTGGATGCGGACCAGCTCGTCGCTGAGTTCGCGGGTCGGGAGTTCGACGCCGACCTGCTGCGGGACCTCCCGTCCAGCGTGGACCCGTGCGGAGAAAACGGCGAGTTCCACACGTTCGTGTATGCGGGCCCTGGGTTTCGGAGCGCCGTGCGGCACGAGCGCGGCCCGGTCGTGCTGCGCGACCGACGATTCGTATATTGTGATCTTGTGGAGACTGCCGCTCGATGAGACGACTCGCCCTGCTCGCCCTCGCGCTCGCCGCCGCGTGCAGCGACGCCCTCGAGCAGACCAGCTCGGCGGGGCAGGTGATCGGGGTCGTCAATGCCTCGGACCGGACCCTGTCGGTCATTTCGGCCACGGACTTCACCGTGTCCACCCGCGACTGGCAGAGCGCCAGCGCGAGCCCGCAGACGATCGACGGCCGGGGGCATGTGTTCGTCGTCCCGCTCGGGGCGGCGGACGCCGTCGGCGTCAGCCTCCTGTTCACCTGTCCCCCGAGCGCCCTGGCGCTGTGCGCGCGACCGGACTATGTGCTGCCGCTGGCCGCGGGGTCGGGGGCGACGGGCGCGGCCATTCAGGACGACTCGATCGCGTGGATCGCCAATCCCAGCCTCAACTCGGTCACCCGCCTCAATTACCTGAGCGGTGACACGGCCAGCGTCGCGGTCGGCGTTTCCCCGCACGCGGTGGTGCTGGTCGGCACGCGCGTGTTCGTCGTCAACAGCAATCTCGCGGGCGCCACGCCCGCGGGCCCCAGCTGGCTCACATCGTTCGACTGCTGCACGACGCTCCCCCCCACCCCGGATTCGATTCCCCTGACGGGCGTGAACGCGCGCTTTGCCGTCGTGGGCGACGACAGCCTGCTGTACGTGATCGCGGCCGGCCACGCCGGCGCCGCCGATGGCAGGCTCTCGATCGTGGACCCCAAGACGCGGACCGAGATGGCGGTGCTGAACGGACTGGGTGAGTCGCCGGGCGCCGTGGCGTTTCATCCGACCGGAGGCCGGCTGCTCATCGCCTCGGCGCTCGAGGGCATCCTCGAGGTGAATACGTCCGTCCGCGCGGTCACGCGGGGGCCGGGCAATGGGATCAAGCCAGGTGGGCAGGGCGTCTCAGGGCTCGCGATCGACCTGCGTGGCCGCGTGTACGCGGTCGAGGCGACTTGCTCTCCGCCCGAGTTCGTGGCGCTCCCCGGTACCGTCCACGTGCTCACGGCGCCACCCGATTACCGCGAAATCCACACGGTGACTGTCGGCGGCTGCCCGACCACGGCCGCGATCGCCGCGACGCAATAGCCATGGCGCTCGTCACCACCCCCGCCATCGTGCTGCAGACGTACCGCTACAGCGAGACGTCCAAGGTCGTAAGGCTCGCGACGCGCGATCTCGGCGTGCAGAGCGCGATCGCGAAAGGCGCGCTCCGTCCCAAGAGCCGTTTCGGGGCGGGGCTCGAGCTGTTGAGCGAGGGGACGGCTCAGCTCTACTTCCGCGAGACCCGCGAGCTCCATACGCTGGGAGCATTCGACCTGGTCAACCTGCGGCGCGAGCTCGCGGCGGACGTGGGGCGCTTTGCCGGCGCCACGGCGCTCACGGAAGTCATGCTCAAGATGGCGCCCCCGGCCCCGCTGGCGGCCGCCTACGACACCCTCACCGACGCGCTCGACGCGCTTGAGCTGGCGCCCCCGGACCGGGTCGATGCCGCCGCCGTGCGGGCGGTGTGGTCCCTGCTTGCCGTGCTGGGCTTCGAGCCCTCGCTGGCGCGCTGTGCCCGCGACGGCGCCGCGATCGACCAGGCGGCGAATGAGCCCGTGCCCTTCAGCGTGGCGGACGGCGGCGCCCTGTGCGCGCGCTGCGCGCCCGCAGCGGGCCACGCACCCAGCCGCCTGCCGCCGCGCGCGTACCGTGATCTCCTCGCCCTGAACGACCCGCGCGCGGATCTGCCGCTGCTCGACCGCCCGCACGCGGCCGCTCACCGCCGCCTCGTCGCCCGCTTCGTCCGCTACCACCTGGGCGAGGCTGGCCCCCTTTCCGCCCTGGACTTCTGGGAGCGTCACGCGTGGGTACCCCCCACTCCAACTCCGATTCGCTCCGCCGCTTCGTAATCGGCACCGCGGGGCACATCGACCACGGCAAGACCGCCCTGGTGAAAGCCCTCACCGGGGTCGACACCGACCGCTGGGAGGAGGAGAAGCGTCGCGGCATCACGATCGACCTGGGATTCGCGCCGCTGCCGCTGGGAGACGACGTGCAGGCGAGCGTGGTCGACGTTCCCGGGCACGAAGGATTCGTCCGTAACATGCTGGCGGGCGCCACCGGCATCGACGTCGCCCTGCTCGTCATCGCCGCGGATGAAGGGATCATGCCCCAGACCGAGGAGCACCTCGCCATCGTCGAGCTGCTCGGCGTGCGTCGCGGTATCCCCGTCATTACGAAGCGCGACCTGGTGGATGCCGAATGGCTCGAGCTGGTGCAAGGCGAAGTGGCGGCCCGGCTGGCCGCGAGCCGCGTCCGCTGGGAGCGCGCCGTGGCCGTGTCCGCGCTCACGGGCGAAGGGCTGGACGAGCTGCGCGGCGCCCTGGGCCGGGTCGCCGCCGACCTGGTCGAGCGGCCCGCGGCCGACCTGTTCCGACTGCCCATCGACCGGGTGTTCGCCGTGGCGGGCGCGGGCACGGTTGTGACCGGGTCGACGTGGAGCGGCGGCGTCGCCGTCGGCGAGTCGGTGAGGCTGCTCCCGCTGGGGCGCGATGTGCGGGTGCGCTCAATAGAGGTCCACGGCGAGTCCGCAGCGCGGGCCGTCCCGGGACGCCGCACCGCGCTGGCGCTCGTGGGCGTGGACAAGAGCGAGCTCGCGCGCGGCGACGTCGCGGTCACGGGTCCGGGCTGGCACGCCACAGGCATGCTCGACGCCGCGGTCGAGCTGCTCCGCGGGGCGCACAAGCCGCTCGCCTCGCGCACTCGCGTCCGCGTTCACTTGGGGACCGCGGAAGTCCTTGCGCGCGTGGTCCAGACGCGGGCTATCGGGCCGGGGGAAACGGGTCCGGCGCGCCTCGTGCTCGAGACGCCCCTGGTGGCGCGAGGCGGCGACCGCTTCGTGCTGCGCTCGTTCTCACCGGTCACCACGATCGGGGGCGGGGTCGTGCTCGACCCCTTCCCGCCGCAACGCACGCGGCTGCGCCGGCGGCGAATCGTTCCGGACCAGACGCCGGCGCTGCGACTCGAAGCGCTGGTCGTCGAAGCGGGGCTCACGGGCGTAGCGACGGATACGCTCGCCGTACGGCTCGGCGTGGCGCCGCGCCGCGTGACCACGGTCATCGCCGAGGTGGGGGACGGGCTCCTGGCGTTGGCTGAGATGCTCGTCGCGAGCGCGGCCGTCACGGCTGAAGCGGCACGGCTGGCTGAAGTGTTGCGGCGACACCACAAGGAGCATCCCCTCGATCCCGGGATGTCGCTCCAAGCGTTGCGCGCGACGGTCGGGGGGGGCGCGGCGAGCTCGCCACCTCCCGCCGCCGTGGTCGATGCGGTACTGGAGCAGGGTGTGCGCGGGCGTAAACTGGAGGTCGTCGAAAGCGTGGCGCGCGTGCCGGGGTGGCGTCCTGCCTTCGACGCCCGGGCGAGCGGAGCCCGGGACCAGGTCGCGCGCCGTGTGGCGGAGGCGAAGTGGCAGGTGCCGACGGTCGCCGAGCTCGAGCGCGAGCTGCCCAACGCGCCGGTGCGAGCCGTGCTGGCGCACCTCGCGCGCGAGGGCGTGGTCGAGCAGATGGATCAGGAGCGCTACGCCGCGGCGCCGGCGCTCGCGGAGTTTCGCGCCGTGCTGGAAGCGACGCTGACCGAGCTCGGGTCGGCGACGCCGGCGGAGTTGCGCGACCGGCTGGGGCTCACGCGCAAGTACTTGATCCCATTGCTCGAGTGGGCGGATCGCCGCGGCGTGACCCGCCGCGCGGGCGACGCCCGGGTCTTGGGCCGGTTGACAGCGGGGAAAGGCGGACCCTAGTTTCCCGGTGCGCCCTGTATCGGCATGACATAAGGAGAGCGGTCTAGGGTTACTATCTCGTGCGCTATAGGAGCGGTGGATGAGGCGGTTCGCCTGGGCGATGCTGGGGCTCGGGCTGTGGGTGTTGGAGGGGGGGGTCGAGCCGGCCGCGGGACAGGATCCCCAACCCACGATTGAGCTTCAGCACAATCGTTTCAATCCGGTGACCACGATCCCGTTCAAGTTGAGCGGGCAGTTGTTCCTCAAGGGTCACCGGCCCGTCGTGTCGCTGCGGATCTATAACGTCCTCGCCCAGCTGGTGGCGATTCCCGTGCTGCGCGGCTCGGGCAAGGCGCTGGACAGCCTCGCGCTCACGTGCCCCACGCAGCTGGGCTGCGCCTACAGCGCGTATTGGGACGGCTTCGTCGCGAACACCGGAAAGCCAGCCGCCTCCGGCGTGTACATCTATCAGCTGGTCGTGGATGGCCAGCGGGTCACGAAGAAGATTCTCGTAAAACAACCGCCGCAATGACTTAGCTGACAACCCGGCTGCTCCATCGGCCTCATTCTGACGTTGCTTCTGCCGATTCGGCATCTTACAGTCGGCACACAGGTTGCCCCGGGCCCCGGGTGCCATGATCAATCCCGAACGTTTGACCGTGAAGGCGGCAGAGGCCCTCCAACAGGCCGGCACGCTGGCGCGCGCGCGGGGCAACCCCGTCGTCAACGACGCTCATCTCTTCCAGGCGCTGCTGGCGCAGGACGACGGTATCGTCGTTCCGCTGCTCCAGAAAGCCGGAGTCAACGTTACCCAACTCAAGGCCGAGACCGAGCGCGAAATCGCGCGCTTCCCGCAGCAATCGGGCACGGCGGCCGAGCCGACGCTGTCGCGCGAGGTATCGCGGGTGCTCGATCGGGCGGACGACGAGGCGAAGGCACTGGGCGACGCCTACGTCTCCACCGAGCACATTCTGCTGGGCCTGGTGGAGGAGAAGGGCACGACGGCGAAGCAGCTGCTCGGCGCGGCGGGTGTCGACCGCGCCGCGCTGTTGGCCGCGCTCGAGGGCGTGCGCGGGCCGCAGCGCGTGACCGATCAGGCGCCGGAGCAGAAGTATCAGGCGCTCGAGCGCTACACCCGCGATCTCACCGAGCAGGCCCGCAAGGGCAAGCTCGACCCGGTGATCGGACGAGACGAGGAGATCCGGCGCGTGATGCAGGTGCTGTCGCGCCGCACCAAGAACAATCCGGTCCTGATCGGCGAGCCCGGAGTGGGCAAGACCGCGATCGTGGAAGGGCTGGCCCAGCGCATCGTGAACGGAGACGTTCCCGACTCGCTGCGCAACAAGCATGTGGTCGCGCTCGATCTCGGCTCGCTGATCGCGGGCACCAAGTATCGCGGCGAGTTCGAGGATCGGCTCAAGGCGGTGCTCAAGGAGATCACGGGCGCCGAGGGCCGCTACATCCTCTTCATCGACGAGCTGCACACGCTGGTGGGCGCGGGCGCCGCCGAGGGCGCCATGGACGCGTCCAACATGCTGAAACCGGCGCTGGCGCGCGGCGAGCTGCACGTGGTGGGCGCCACCACGCTCGACGAGTACCGCAAACGCATCGAGAAGGACGCGGCTCTGGAGCGCCGCTTCCAGCCGGTGTTCGTGGGTGAGCCGTCGGTCGAGGACACGATCGCGATTCTGCGCGGCCTGAAGGAGCGCTACGAGGTGCACCATGGCGTGCGCATCACGGACAGCGCATTGGTGGCCGCTGCGACCCTGTCGCACCGCTACATCGGCGACCGCTTCCTTCCCGACAAGGCGATCGACCTGGTGGACGAGGCGGCGAGCCGGCTGCGGATCGAAATCGACTCGCTGCCGCAAGAGATCGACGAAGTCGAGCGTCAGATCGTGCAGCGCGAGATCGAGCTCGCCGCCCTGGCTAAAGAGAAGGACAAGGCGTCGAAGGAGCGCCGCGCCAAGGTCGAGGCCGAAGTGGCGGAGCTGCGCGAGCGCTCCAAGGTGATGAAGGCGCAGTGGCAGGCGGAGAAGGAGACGATCGGCGGGCTGCAGGGCAAGAAGGCCCAGCTCGAGCAGCTGCGCGGCGAGGCCGAGCAGGCCACCCGCCGGGGAGATCTCCAAAAAGCGGCCGAGATCACCTACGGCCGCATCCCGGCGCTCGAGCGCGAGATCGCCGAGATCGAAAAGCGGCTCGCCGAGGTGCAGAAGAACGCGAAGTACCTGAAGCAGGAAGTCGATGCCGACGACATCGCCGAGATCGTTTCCAAATGGACGGGGATCCCGGTGTCCAAGATGCTCGAGTCCGAGCGCGAGCGCCTCACGCATCTCGAGGATGAGCTCGCCCGGCGCGTGATCGGGCAGCCGGAGGCGCTCGCCGCCGTGGCGAACGCCGTGCGGCGGGCCCGGGCCGGCCTGCAGGACCCCCACCGTCCCACCGGCTCGTTCATCTTCCTCGGCCCCACCGGCGTCGGCAAGACCGAGACCGCCCGCGCGCTGGCCGAGTTCTTGTTCGACGACGAGAAGGCGCTCGTACGGCTCGACATGTCCGAGTACATGGAGAAGCACGCCGTGGCGCGCATGATCGGCGCGCCCCCGGGCTACGTCGGCTACGAGGAGGGAGGCCAGCTCACCGAGGCCATCCGCCGCCGTCCCTACGCGGTGGTGCTGTTCGACGAGATCGAGAAGGCGCACCCCGACGTGTTCAATGTGCTGCTGCAGATCCTGGACGACGGGCGGCTCACCGATTCGCAGGGGCGTACCGTCGACTTCCGCAACGCCGTACTGATCATGACCTCCAACATCGGGTCGCAGTACATCCTCGAGATGGGGACGCAGAATTGGGAACAGGTCGAGACCAAGGTGATGGAACTGTTGCGGCAGACGTTCCGGCCGGAGTTCCTCAACCGGGTGGACGACACGATCATCTTCCGGCCGCTCTCGAGCGAGGACATCGCGAAGATCGTGGACCTGCAGCTCAAGCGGGTGGAGCGGCTCGTGGCCGAGCGCAAGCTGCTGCTCGAGGTGACGCCCGCGGCCCAGCAGCTGCTCGTCGCCGAGGGATACGATCCGGTATACGGCGCCCGGCCGCTCAAGCGGGCGATCCAGCGACTGCTCCAGAACCCGCTCGCGCTGGCGGTGCTGGAAGGGAAGTACTCGGAGGGAGACCGCATCCGGGTCAACCGGTCGAAGGACGGTCACCTCACCTTCGAGCGCATCGCCGGAGGAGTGCCCGAGCCCGCGCGTGCGTAGAAAAGCCGGGATGCGGGATGCGGGAAGCGGGATGCGTGGGCGTCCTGTTGCCGCCTCTGATCGCGAGGGAATGGAGGCGGCGCTCGAGCAGGCCCGAGCGGCGGCGTCCAGCGGAGAAGTTCCGGTGGGCGCCGCGCTGTTTCGGGACGGCGCCGTCGTCGCGCGGGCGCACAACGAGACGGTCGCTCGCCGCGATCCCACGGCCCACGCCGAGCTGCTCGCGGTGCAGGGGGCGCTCGCCTTGCTGCACACGGACCGGCTCACCGACTGTACCGTCTACGTGACGCTCGAGCCGTGCGCCCAGTGCGCGGGGGCGATCGTGCTGGCCAAGGTTGGGCGGCTCGTCTTCGGCGCCTACGACCCGAAGGCGGGAATGGTGGGAAGCGTGGGGGACCTCCTGCGGCACCGCAGCTTGAATCATCAGGTGGAGGTCATCGGAGGCCTACGGGAGGAGGAGTGCGGCGCCCTCCTGCGGGGGTTCTTCGAGGAGAGGCGGGCGCCGTGATGTTCCCGGGCTGAAGCCCGGGCTCGGCGCGTTGTGCGCCCTATGAAGGGCGCACTCCGGGCCGAGCGCGCCCTCTCAGGGCGCGAATACCGAGACGGGCGTACGTTTACCGGGCCATTTCCCGAGCGCCCCATGCCCTTCCGCACCATCATCGAGCCGTTCCGCATCCACTCCACGCAGGCAATCCAGCACACCACTCCCGAACAACGCGAAGCGGCCCTCGTACGCGCGGGCTATAACCTGTTCGGCCTGCACGGCGACGAGGTGCTGATCGACCTGCTCACGGACTCGGGCACCGGCACCATGTCGTCACGCCAATGGGCGGCCATGATGGACGCGGACGAGTCCTACGCCGGCAGCCGCTCGTTTTACCGGTTCCAGGACGTCATCTCAGGTATAACGGGACTGAAGGAGGTCATCCCCACGCATCAGGGTCGTGCGGCCGAGCGGATCTTGTTTTCCGTGCTCGTCAAGCCGGGTCAGGTCGTACCCAACAACACGCATTTCGACACCACCCGCGCGAACATCGAGTACTGCGGCGCGGAGGCGCGCGATATCGTGATCCCAGAAGGCCGCGTCCCCGCCGCCAAACACCCGTTCAAGGGAAACACGGACGTGGCAGCGCTCGAGGCCACTATCAAGGAGGTCGGACGGGAGCGGGTCCCCCTCGTCATGGTGACCGTCACCAACAACTCGGGCGGGGGCCAGCCGGTGAGCATCGCGAACGTGCGGGCGGTGCGGGCGGTGTGCGACCGCTACGGCATCCCGCTCTACCTGGACGCCTGCCGCTTTGCCGAGAACGCGTACTTCATCAAGCTACGCGAGCCGGGTTACGCGGACAAAACCCCGCGCGCCATCGCGCGCGAGCTGTTCGCGCTCGCCGACGGCTGCACCATGTCCGCCAAGAAGGACGGGCTCGCGAATATCGGCGGGTTTCTGGCGATGAACGATCCCGACGTGGCGCGCCAGTGCCGCAACCTGCTGATCCTCACGGAAGGCTTCCCGACCTACGGCGGGCTCGCGGGCTACGACCTGGAGGCGGTCGCTACGGGGCTCGAGGAAGCGTTGGACGAGGACTACTTGAAGTACCGCCTACGCTCCACGGCCTATCTCGCCGAAAAGGCCGAGCAGGCGGGCGTGCCGGTGGTCCAGCCGCCGGGAGGGCACGCGGTGTACCTGGACGCGCGGGCGTTGCTGCCGCGCGTGCCGCCCGCACACTATCCGGCGCAGGCGCTCGCGGTGGAGCTGTACCGCGTAGGCGGCGTGCGGGGGGTGGAGATCGGGTCGGTAATGTTCGGGCGCCGCCAGGCCGACGGCCGCGAGACGCCGGCGCCGCTCGAGCTGGTTCGGCTGGCGGTGCCGCGGCGCACCTACACGCAGAGTCACATCGATTACGTCGCCGAGGTGATTGCCGAGGTGGCCCGTCGTAAGGACCGGGTGACGGGCTATCGCATCGTGGAGCAGGCCCCGTGGCTGCGCCACTTCACGGCACGGTTCGAGCCTATTTAGCGCGCTGCTCGAGCTTCGCGATCAGCTTTTCGATCTCCAGCTTGAAACGTTTCAGCGCCGGGAGCAGCTTTGGCTCGAGCTCGCGCTCCAGCTCCTTTCCTTCCTTCAAGAAGTCCTTCACCAGGTCGCGGAAGCGCTCCGCCAGCTCGCGCCATGTGGGGATGGTGTTCACGTCGGGGTCACCGGGCTTTTTGGTGGGCAGGGTGTTCATGTTGCTCCTCGTGTGGATCGGTGGCGTACGCACCCGCGAAGTATACGGGGCGGGCTAGGGCCGGGGTTTCGCGGCCGCACCGCGGGGGGCGGTTCTACGGCGTTAACCGTCGCGCGTCGGTACAGTTATGGAGGTGGGTTGCACGTCTCTCCTGCGGCGCCCGAGACGGTACACGTGAATGTCACCGGGCCCTGACCGCAGCATCTAGAGCGGCCCTGATCCGCTCCGCCTGGAGCAGGTGCCGGCGTTCGTGCCTCGACAGGATTTCGAATCCCGTGCCCACCGTGAAGCGGATCATCCCGATAAACGGGTTCTTGAAACGGACCCGGTTGACGTCGTAGTGACGCGCACGCTGCATGAAGTCACGGATGGCACGGTTGGTCGCGTGGAACCGGTCGAGCACGGTCGGCGGGACCTGAGCGTCAGGTCTGATCTTCTTGGGAGCCCGCCGGCGCCGTGCTTTGGGTGATGGTTCGATGACCGTGCGAATGAACAAGCGACCGAACCACCCCGGCGCGATCTCCGCAACGAGACTCGCACGCCGTCCTTCTAGCGACCCCGCCATCGCCCGCAGGTACACCTCATTCGCGATCGCAAGGTGCTCAAGGCATTGGCCCACACTCCACTCGGCGGGACTGCGTCTCCAGTTGACCTCGAGTGGCGTGAGGCCATGCGCGACCGCGGTCGCGCGCTGATCGGCCGCATCGAGCTCGGAATTCAGACGGAGCAACCAGGCGGGCGCGGGACCGCCGATCGTGTCGGTCACGCCGGGCAAGATAAGCGAGAGCGCCGCCCGTAGCGAAACCGGCGCGGTCTTGGTATTTACTACCCGTCTGAGCGTCTAGGCGTCTGCGCGTCTAGTTCGGATAGGTGGCCGAGCGGCTGAAGGCACGCGCCTGGAGAGCGCGTAAACGGGTAACCGTTTCGTGGGTTCGAATCCCACCCTATCCGTTAATCCCAGACGCCTGGACGTCTAGACGCCCAGCGGGGTCCAGGGTCGAGGAGGCAGGGTGCATGACCTAGGCGTCTAGGGGTCTGTGCGTCTAGGCATCTAGCAGTTTGGACAGGTGCGTGAGCGGTTGAAACGGCCGGTCTCGAAAACCGGTGTGCCCGCAAGGGTACCGTGGGTTCGAATCCCACCCTGTCCGTTGCGTCTCAGGCAGCTGTCCCGCCGGTCCCCTTCCACAAGGACTCATAGTACGCGCCCCGCGCCGGCGCCGCGAACAGGGTCTGCGCTTGCTCGAGCAGGCCGGGCGGAATCCGGGACACCGACGCTTGATGCGCTTCCACGCTGTCCCACACCTCGATGATCGCCAGCCGAGTGGGATCGTCGCGCTGGACCAGCAGCTCGCACGACCGACATCCCGGGGCGTCGATGATGCGGCCAATGACGGAGCGCAAGAATTCGCGCAGCGCCGCCGCTTTGTCCGGCTTGGCTTGGAACTCGTTTATCCGGGTGATCGGCATGAGCGTGTACCAGTATGGTGAGCAACCACTGGTGAAAATGCGGGGCCGCCGTGCTCTTGCACAACGGGGACTCGCTCCACTAGAGTGTGGGGCATTTTGTCGCCCAGCCCGCACCCGGAGGCCCTCCATGCGATGGACGCGCTGGACCACGAGCCGGTTCACCGCCGCACTCACCCTCGCGGTGCTCGGCTGCGGCAAGTCGGCGGCGAAGAAGGCCGCCGAGCTGCGGGAATGCAGCGCCATCACGATGGACGCGAAGGGCGCGGCGCAGTGCCTGGTGCTGCAACACAAATGGAGCCAGACCGAGGCGCTCACGGCGGCCACCGCCTACCAGCGCCAGCAGGACTCGCTCAATCAGTCGCGGGCCGACTCGTCCTGGCGCGCCGACGCGGGCCGACACGCGAAAGAGCTCACGGACTGCGCCAAAGATCCCTCCGGCGAGGTGGCGCGCTGCCTGGTGGGCTACGGTTGGGCCGACCCCCGCGCCGCGGCCGCCGCCGACTCGCTGTGGCGTCACGACGCCGCGAAGCACAAGAACGAGCTCACGACCTGCGTGGTCCAGCGCAAAATGCAGCCGGGTGCGTGCCTCCAACTCTACTATAAGTGGAGCCCCGGGCACGCCCTCGCCGTGGACGACTCCATCGCTCGGGCGAAGATGAAGAGGAGGTAGTGGGGCACCCCGTCCTCATCGCCGCCGAGCTGCAACCGCTCCTCGAGCCCGCTCAGCTGGCGGGGCTCGACATCACCTGGCTCACGTCCGGCCAGCCGACCCCGAAGGGCGACTACCTTGCGATCGTGCCGCTCCTGTCCCGCTGGGTCGGCGGGACGGAGTTGAAACACCTCCCCAAGCTCAAGATCATCGCGAACTGCGCCGTCGGACACGACAACGTGGACGTCGTCGCGGCCGAGATGCGGGGCGTCGTCGTCACCAACACCCCCGACGTGCTCACCGATACCACGGCCGATCTCGCCTGGGCCCTGATCCTCGCCTGCGCGCGCCGCGTGGTCGAAGGCACCGAGCTGATCAAGAGCGGCGCCTGGACGGGGTGGCATCCGGAGCTGTTGCTGGGGACAGAGCTGCGCGGCCGCACGCTCGGGCTGCTCGGCGCGGGGCGGGTCGGCCAGGCCGTGGGACGCCGGGCAGGGCCGTTCGGCATGCGGATCCTCTACGCGGCGCGTAATCCACGGCCCGAATTCGAGCAGGCCACCGGAGCGGTCCGGGTCGAGCAGTCGCGCCTGTTCCGGGAGAGCGACGTGCTGTCGCTGCACGTGCCCTCGGCGCCGTCGACGAAAGGCTTGATCGGCGCCGACACGCTGCGCCTCATGAAGCCGGGCGCGATCCTGATCAATACCGCGCGCGGCGACCTGGTACGGGAAGAAGCCCTGGCCGCCGCCCTGGAGGAGGGCCGGCTGGGCGCGGCCGGGCTCGACGTCTACCTGGACGAACCGGCCATCCATCCCCGCCTGCGGGCTGCCCCGCGCACGGTGCTGCTGCCCCATATCGGCAGCGCGACGCGCGAAACCCGCCGTCAGATGGCCGCGATCGCGGTCGCCAACGTGCAGGCGGTGCTCAGGGGAGACCCGCCGTTGACCCCGGTCGTCGGTTAGCAGTTGCCCGCCGGGATCGGGAGTGTTATTGGGTGATGATGTTTCCGAGCGACTCGGCGTGCCCGCAATGCGGTGCGGCCATCGGGCCGGGGGTGTTGTTTTGCCCGCGGTGCGGGACCGGCATTCCTGTCCCGGAGGGCGCCCGCACCACGCTCGCCGCGCCGTCCGGCCCGCCGCCCGACGGCGGGCGCAATGCCCAACTCGACGCCCTGCGTGAGGCAGCGCTCGGCGAATACGAGGTGCTCGCCGAGCTGGGGCACGGTGGCATGGCGACCGTCTACCTGGCCCACGACCTCGCCCTCGACCGCAAGGTGGCGATCAAAGTGCTGGCGCCCGCCCTGCTGCTCATGGGGGAAGGGATGGTGGAGCGGTTCAAGCGCGAGGCGCGCACCGCCGCCGCGTTGAGCCACCCGCACATCATTCCCATCTATGCCGTCAAGGAAAGTCAGGACGTGCTGTACTTCGTGATGAAGTACGTGCGCGGGCGCGCCCTCGACGCGGTCATCCGCGACGTCGGCCCGCTTCCGCTCCCGATGGTGCAGGCCATCCTCGCCCAGGTGAGCGACGCGCTCGGCTACGCGCATCGCCACGGTGTCATCCACCGCGACGTCAAGTCGGCCAACATCATGTTGGACGAAGACGGCTGGGCGGTGGTGACCGACTTCGGCATCGCCAAGGTGGTGCAGGCCGAGGGACTGACGCTGACGGGGGTGACGGTCGGCACGCCCACGTACATGAGTCCCGAGCAGTGCGACATGCGCGAAGTCACCGGGGCCTCGGACCAGTATTCGCTCGGCGTGGTCGCGTACGAGATGCTCACCGGGCAGCTGCCCTTCAAGGGCGACTCGACGATGTCGGTCATGTACGCGCACTTCAACCAGCCGCCCCGTCCGGTGACCGAGCTGCGCCCCGACTGTCCGCCTAACCTGGGCGCGGGCGTCATGCGGATGCTGGAAAAAGAGCCGTCCCGGCGCTGGCCCAGCATGGACGACGTCGTCGCCGTATGCGGCCGGCCGTCGCTCCGCCACGACGATCCCGTACGGCGCGAGATGATCACACTCGCCAAGGCGGGCGCCAGCGCGCACCTCATGGCGCAGCTCAACACGCCGACCAGCCCGATCGTCTTGTCGCGGGTGCATTCCCGCCGCACCGCCTCACGGTCGCGCCCCCGCCGCGTGCCCAAAGTGTGGTGGGGCGTGGTCGGGGCCGCGGCGCTGGCCGCTGGCCTGTGGTGGCTCGCGCCCTGGCGGGCGTCGCGCCCGACCACGACTCCGACCTCCCCGGTCTCCCCGGCTCAGCGCGACACGGCTCCCCGCGTCGCCGCTATCGAGCCCCGGCCGGACACGGCCGCTCGTGCGCCGGTGTCCGTTCCACCCTCGACGCCCCGTCGTCGCGAGCCGCCGTCCGTGCGGGCGCCGGCGCAGCCAGCGCCCGCCGTCGAGCGCCAGGACACGCTGGTGCGCATGCTGCGGGACCGGGCGCTCGCGGCGATGAGTCGCGCGCTCGAGGCGGGAGCCACGCCGGCCGACCTGGCGCGGGGTGACAGCGTGTTCAAGGGGGCAGAATCGCTCGCCGCGCGGGGCCAGGCATCCGACGCGATGGTGCAGCTCGCCACCGCCGCGTCGCTTTGGGCAGAGGCGGAGCGCGTGTCGCGCTCCCGGCCGCCGGTCGCGATCCCGCCCGCGGCTCCACCGCCGGTGGCGCGTCCCCCGGCCGATCCGCGGGTCGAGATCAAGGCATTGATCGGGGACTACGCCCGGGCGCTCGAGTCGCGCGACCTGGCCGAGATTCGGCGCGTGTATCCGGGCCTGACGTCCGCGGAGCAGGGGACGTTCAGCCAGTTCTTCGAGTCGGTGAGCGACCTCAAGGCCGGCTTGACCATCAACCGGCTGATCATCGCGGGCGGCTCGGCCGACGCCTTCGTGAGCGGCGTGTACGAGTACCGCGACAGCAAGACCGGGCGCAGCCGGCGGGACACGACCTCGTTCCGCGCGACCCTACTGCAGGATTCGACTGGCTGGCATCTCACCGCGATCCGCTCGGTGCGCTAGGCTGGGCTCAGAAGTTGTATTCGAGACCGGCGGTCCAGAGCGCGTTGGGCCGGAGCCCGCCGTGGTTCAGCGGCCACAGCGTGTTGGCCACCAGCGTGATCCCCGAGCCGGTGAGGAACTTGAACCCGAGCGAGCCGTTGATCTGGTCGTCGCGCTCGTTCGGAAGGTTCGTCACGTTGATCGTGCGGCGAAACGGGGCGTCGTACGTCACCGGCCCCGGCAGCCTGAGCTTGCTCTCGCCGACTTGCAGCTGCGACACTACGTCCACGGCCATGGTGGCCCAGGGCGCCATCAGGTGATCGAAGCCCACCGTGGCGAGGACGGCGTTGTTCTGGAAGTCGCCGGTCTGGAAGAGATATCCGATGTTGGTGTGGGGCGAGAAGGCGCCGAATCGCGCCGATAGGACGCCGAGGCCGCGGACCGCTACGTGGCCCGACCCGAGCAGGTCGGCTTCGCTTCCCGTCGGGAAACGCACGTCGCCCAGCAGCGCGAAGGTGCTGCGGTCCGATTGCGTCACGGTGACCTTCGCCCGCACGGCGATGTCGCCGATGCCCGTGGCGGACCCGTCCACGAAGCGCGACGTCGAGAGCACTGGGTTGGCGGGCGTGCCCCCGAAGAAGTGCTGGGCCGTGGTGCCTCCGAACGGAATGATCTCGGCGTCGCTCGTGCCCTGCAGCGAGGCGGATACGATCGGGACCACCACGCCGATATCGACCTTGTCGAGCAGCCCGAAGCTCACGAAGAACGACGTGACGGTCATGTCGAGATCGAGCGCCAGGCGCAGCGCGATCACGTCGTTTTCGTGCGCTGGTACGCCGTACGGCGCGCAGCTCGAGCCCACGAGGCTGTCGCAGGCCGGTCCGGTGACGTTCTGATGGGTGAAGGTCATCTCGATGCCGTCGAGTCGCACCCCACGCAGCGAAGTGAAGTGCATGCGGTTCACGTTCGCCCCCACGAACACGCGTCCGCGGCCCAGGGTCTGGGCCCGCTCCGCGAAGACGGGACCGGGGGAGACCGACGTCCGCACCGGCACGCCGCCCTCGAAGCGGAAGGTGGAGCCGCCGCTGGTGGCGCTCACCGGCAGGTTGGCCACGTTGCCGCTGATGGCGTTGCTGATGAAGGAAATGAGCGTGCCGTTCTCGGCCCGCGCCGCGGGGATGAAATGGTCGGCGTGCAGGGCGGTGGCCGAGTCCGAGCCCGCGGTGCCGCCGAGGAAGAGCGGGTCCTGGCCGGCCGTAAAGATGAACAGCTCGGAGATCTTGTCGCGCAGGCCCTGCGCGTCGAGCGAGGTGGCGATCGAGGTGAGAACCACGAGACTCCAGACGTAGCGCCGCATCGACCCTCCGGGCCTGGGATGAACTGCCATGACGGCTCGAAGAGACTTCGTACCTCGACCTGCGTCAACCCGGGGGCTCAGAGCGTTGCCCGGAACCGCTCCCACTGCGCTTCCTGCTCGCGCAGGAACGCGACGAAGCCCGGAGTTCTGGATCGCTGCGAATGCACCGTGACCGGAGGCCATGGGCGCTTACTGCCGGAGCGCCGCGCGATACTGCTCCCATTGTGCCTGTAGCTCCGTCATGAATGCAACGAACCCGGGGTCGTTGCGGATGCGATCCAGGTCGGGGTCGGTCGCGAAACAGGGGTAGCAGGGGAGCCCCTCGTCTGCCGCCCGGCGCAGCCATTGCACCGCCGGGCCCGGTCGGCGGAGCACGGCGTAGGCTGAGGCGATTCGGGACGCGGAATGATGGAAGTGGATGTATCCCGCACCGATCGCTTCAGCCCTGCGAATGTCCTCCGTTGCGCCGCGCACGTCCCCCCGCTCCGCGCGCAGGAAGGCGCGGGCGCTGGTGAGGAGGCCCCCACGATCCTCGGGATGCTCGCGCAAGTAGCGCTCGATCAGCACTGACGCTTGGCTGTCCTGGCCGAGATGCAGCAGCGCCCAAGCGAGGTGATAGTGCCAAAGGGACGGGTTCTTGTCAGGTGGGATTTGTCGAAGGACGCGCAGGGCGTCCTGGTATTTCCCCTGATGGACGAGGGCGACCCCGATGCGCTCCTCAGCGAGCAGGTCGGTGGGATCGAGGGCCAGGGCCTGCCGGAACTCGGCGATCGCTTCGTCGAGGAAGCCGATGTGGTTGTAGACCACCCCCAGCTGGTGGTGCGCGTCCTGTAGGCTCGGGTTAAACGCCAGCGCCCGGCGGTACTCCTGGATCGCCAGGACGTGAGGGAATCGGTAGGCCGGGCCCCACAGGACGTACGCCCGCGCAAAATGCGCTTCGGCGAGATCGGGACGGAGCCGCAGCGCTTTCTCCCCGGCTAAGAGCGCGAGTTCCCAGCTCGCCGTGTCGTCCGGGGTCAGGGAGAACACCCGTTGGGCGTACGCGTGCGCCAGTTCTGCGTACGCGGCGGCGAAGGCGGGATCCAGGGCGACCGCCTTTTCGAGCAACGCGATTGCGCTCGACAAGTGCGCCGGTGTGACCCTTCTCGCCCCCAGCTTGCCGCGCAGGTACAGGTCGTACGCCTCCGGGACGCTGGTGGGAGGAGTATCTAGACTGCGCTTCTCCGTGGCCGTCACCGGCACCTTAAGGGCGGCAATGATGCCCCGCCTGACGCGGTCCTCGAGCGCGAAGCGGTCGCGGTCGCTCTCCTCGAAGCGGTCTGCCCAGAGCTGATAACCCGATGCCGCGTCAATCAGGCGCACGTCCACCCGCACGCGGTCACCCGATCTCTGCACTCCGCCCTCGACCACCGCATCGACGTTGAGCTCGCGGACCATGTTGCGGAACGATGCCGTGTCTTTGAATTGGAGCACGGCGCCAAGCGAAGTCACTCGTAATGCGGTGATTCGGCCGAGGTCGGTAATCAAGGCTTCGGTCATGCCGTCGGCGAACCAGGAGTGAAGCGTGTCGCGCGACAGGTCCGCGAGGGGTCGTACGGCGAGCGAGCGAATCCGGGCGATTCGCGCTCCCGGCCGCGCCCGCCCTTCCCAGTCGCCGGGATTCGCCAGCAACAGGATGGCCGCCACGCCCGCGACAAGTGATGCGGACCACCACACGCTCGGCCGGCCCCGGGTCGGGGGACTGGAGCGCGTGGGTGGGGCGGGCGAAGGTGGGGCAGGCGAAGGTGAGCCGGGTGGCGCACGCAGCGGCGCAGCGGGCACACGCGCGCGGACGGCGGCGATCAGCGCCTGCGTTTCGGTGGCGGGCTGCATCTCGTATTCCTGAGCAAGCCGTGACGCGAATTCGTCGTACACCTGTACGGCCCTGGCACGGTCGCCCAGCCGGTCGAGCAGTGAGATCCAGTGGCGCACCAGCTTCTCATCGAAGGGCGTGAGCCGCGCAGCGCGTCGAGCCCAGCTCGCGGCAGCCGCGAAGTCACCAGTTGCCTCGCTGCGCTCGATGAGGACGTGCGCGCTGCGACAGGCCGCGTCCTTGAGCCGGGCGCGCTCGGTCTCCAGCCAGCGTTCGAACTCGGGCGCCTCCGAGATGAAGAACCCTTCCAGCAGGTCGCCCCGATAGAGCTCGAGTGCCTCGCCCCACTCCGCGGCGGCGACCGCGCGATCAAAGGCCGCGACGTCGTTCCAGAAGAGGTCGGCGTCGAGGCCGATCTCCTCATCGCCACGCCGTGTCACGATGCCCTGGCCCACCGCACCGCGCAGCACGTGGAGCGCTTCGCGGAGCGCCGCGCGAGCGTGTTTCTGGTCGAGCTCTGGCCAGAACAGCGCGACGAGGCTGTCGCGCCGCCGAAAGTCACGGGGGGTGCCGGCAGCAAGATAGGCAAGCAGCGCGAGCCGCCGGGGTTGTGCGAGGAGACTTCGGACCTCG
>Ga0209474_10000434_pt1 | contig 45985 bp, 47 predicted proteins | sample GraSoiAngelo_145_FD_185902 | JGI IMG/M metagenome (GOLD analysis project Ga0209474, IMG submission 185902) | Grasslands soil microbial communities from the Angelo Coastal Reserve, California, USA - 14_1009_05_20cm (SPAdes) (version 2) | ecosystem: Environmental > Terrestrial > Soil > Grasslands...
GAGCCTGCGCAAGGGCGGAAAGCCCGTGCTGCTCGCCGCCAACAAGGTGGACTCCGATCGGCGCGAGAAGAACCTCGATCTCGGCGAATTGCACGCGCTGGGCTTCGACGTCTTTCCGGTGAGCGCCGAACACGGCCGCGGGGTTTCCGACCTGCTCGATGCCGCCGTGACCCACCTGCCCGAGCCGCCGGAGGGCTCCGAAGAGGAGCACGGCCAGAAGGGCCCCGTGCGGCTCGCGGTCGTCGGACGGCCCAATGTCGGCAAGTCGACGCTGCTCAACCGCCTCATCGGCGAGGAGCGCTTCGTCGCCTCGGCGATGCCTGGAACCACCCGCGACGCGGTCGACGAGCAGATCGAGCACCGCGGCCGGACCTACCTCCTCACCGACACCGCCGGTTTGCGCAAGAAGCGGCACATCGTCGACAAGGTGGAGGTCTTCAGCGCCCAGCGCGCGCTCCGCGCCATCGAGCGCGCCGACGTGGTGGTGGTCCTCACGGACGCGACCGATCTCGGTGTCGAGCAAGACGCGCGCATCGCCGCCCAGGCCGAGGAGCGCGGACGCGCCGTGATTCTCGCCGTCAACAAGTGGGACCTCGTGCAGGACAAGGAGGGCCAGGCGGAGCGCTTGCGCAAGGAGGCCGCTCGCCACCTGCAGCACGTCGGCTACGCGCCCCTCCTCTTCGTCAGCGCCAAGGAAGGGACGAGGGTGCAGAAGATCCTCGACCTGGCGGCCGAGCTGCACGATCAGGCGTCGACCAGGCTCAAGACCCCCGAGCTGAACGACTGGGTGCAGAGGATGCAGGACGAGCATCCCGCGCCGCTCTCGCGCGGCTATCCCGTGCGGTTCTCCTACGCCTACCAGGTCGGTACGCAGCCCATCACGGTGGCCATCCAGTGCAACCGGCCGGAGGCGGTCGATGCGGGATACCGCCGGTATCTCACCTCGGGCCTGCGCGAGCGGTTCGAGCTCCGGGTGCCCGTCCGTCTCGTCTTCCGGCAGAAGACGCGGCGCACTCCCCGCGGGACGAAGGGGCAGCGAGCGTGATCGCAACCGCAGTCCACGCGGGAGCGAAGAACATCGGATCGCCTGTCCTCTGGGCAGGTTTCCTGGCCGGCGTCCTGGTGCTCCTGGCCCTCGACCTGCGCATCTCTTCGCGCCGCGGACACGGCGCGCGGTTCCGCGAGGCCATCGGATGGAGCCTCTTCTGGATCGCGCTCTCGCTCGGTTTCGGATTCTGGATCTGGATCATCTACGGCGGCGAGCAGGGGCTGCAGTTCTTCGCGGGCTACCTGCTCGAGAAGTCGCTCTCGGTCGACAACCTCTTCGTTTTCGTCCTCCTCTTCCAGGCCTTCGCCATCCCCGCCGAGTACCAGCACCGAGTCCTTTTCTGGGGCGTGCTCGGAGCGCTGGTCCTGCGCGGAGGCCTCATCCTCGCGGGTGTCGCGCTCGTGCACCGCTTCCACTGGATCATCGCGGTGTTCGGCGCCGTGCTGGTCTACACGGCAGCGAAGATCGCGCTGCACCGGGACGGCGAGGAGGAGCGGGCGCCGACCGACAACGTGGTGGTCCGCATGGTGCGGAAATCACTGCCGATGACCGCGACCATCGAGGGGCCGGAATTCTTCGTCAGGCGGGAGGGAAGGCGATTCGCGACGCCGCTTCTCCTCGCCGTGGTGGCGGCGGAGACGGCCGATCTCGTCTTCGCGCTCGACTCGATCCCCGCCGTGTTCGCCGTCACGGACGACTCCTTCCTGGTGTTCTCCAGCAACGTTTGCGCGCTCCTCGGGCTCCGTGCTCTTTATTTCGTGGTGCGCGGCGCCCTTTTGCGCCTGCGCTACCTGAAACCGGGGCTGGCGGGGATCCTTCTCTTCGTCGGCCTCAAGATGTTGCTGTACAAATGGGTGTTCTTGCCCACCGGCACCTCGCTGGCCATCATCGCCGCTATCCTCGTCGTCGCGCTGCTCGTGTCCTGGTTCGCTCCCAAGGAGAACTTGACGTGACGCCTCGCAAGAGGTTCCGCAAGATCACGCAGCGCATGCGCCCTCGCGGCGGCATCCGGCTGGTGACCGCCAGCCCGCAAAGCGAGGCGTTGCGGGAATTGCGAGCAGGGCTCGCCCGGACTCCGCCGGAAATCCCCTGCAAGTATTTCTATGACGATCGCGGATCCACGCTCTTCGAGGACATCACCGCCCTTCCCGAGTACTACCCGACGCGGACCGAGCGGGCGCTGCTCAAGGCGCAGGCGCGCCGCATCGTGGAGACGGCGGGCGGCGCCAACCTGCGAGAGATGATCGAGCTGGGCAGCGGGGCCGCCTCGAAAACGGTGGCGCTGCTCGACGCCGCCCTGCGTCTCGGCGGCCGCCCCCGCTATACGGCGGTGGACATCAGCTCTCGTGCGCTGACGAGGACGAGGGAAGTGATCTTCGCCGCCCACCCACAGATCGCGGTGCAGGGTATCCAGGCGGACTACGGCGCGGACTTCGCGCTGCCGGCGGCGACCGGGCCGAGGCTTGCGCTCTTCCTCGGCGGCACCATCGGCAACTACGAGGATCCGGGCGCGATCGAGCTGCTCTCGCGTGTCCGCAATCAGCTTTCGCCGGGAGACTTCCTCCTCCTCGGCGCGAACCTGGTCACCGATCCGGCGGTGATCCACGCCGCGTACAACGATTCGCAAGGAGTCACCGCGGCCTTCAACAAGAACATCCTCCTCGCGGTGAACGCGCTGGCGCGAAGCTCGTTCAACCCGGACGACTTCGACCACCACGCGCCGTACCTCGTCGAGCGCAGGCGGATCGAGATGTGGCTCGTGGCGCGGCAGCCGCTGGAGATCCAGCTCGGGCGCATCGGCGGATCGCTCTTCGTTCTCGAGGGGGACGGAATCCGCACGGAGATCTCCCGCCGCTTCTCGCGCGCCGGCGTCCTCCGGCTCCTCGACGATGCGGGGTTCACGCCCGAGCGCTGGTTCGAGTCGGCCGACGGCCGGTTCGGTCTCGGGCTCGGCAAGGCGCGAGAGGCCGTCCGGTCGCTCTGACGACGCCTGGAGTCTCAGTTGCCGTCGCCCTTCCACCAGAAGCGCGGGCGTTGGTGTCCCACCTTCCGCGGGCGAAGAAGGGCGGCGATCACGCCGAGCGGGAAGGTCCCGTAGACGAGGCTCCGCCCGATGATCGCGCTCAGGTGCCATGCGGCGCGGCTCGTTTCCACCATCAAGCCGTGATTGCCGAGGAAGTAATGACCGTCTTCCACGCGCCCGGTCAGAGCGTCGCCGCCGAGGACGACGATGGTGACGACGAAGACGACGAAATGGATCGCCGCCAGGGCAATGAGGGCGTTGCAGATCTTACGCCGGCGTAACGTCCGATCCGCGCCGGCCGCGGGCTCCGGTATCACTTCCGACAATCCACCACGATCTTGCCCATTTGATCGCCCTTCTCCATCAGCTGATCCGCCTCCGCGTAACGCGAGAGGGGAAGCACGCGATCGACGAGCGGCTTCACCTTCTCGCGAGCGACGAGCTTCAGCATTTCGTAGAACTCGGCGTCGCTTCCCATGGTCGTGCCGCGGATGTCGATCTGCTTGAAGAAGAGGCGGGGCAACTCGAGCTTCTCGGCGGGGCCGCGGGTCGCGCCGTAAATGACGATGCGGCCAGCCGGCGCCACCGCGAGGACGAGAGCGTTGAAGTCGGGGCCGCCCGCGCTGTCGATGATCACTTCCGGCGGGCGGCCGGCCTGGTTCGCCAGTTCCTTCTCCCACCCTTTCTCTTTGTAGGAGACCGTCGCGATGGCTCCCATCGACTTCGCGCGGACGAGCTTCTCCGCGCTGCCGCTCGTCACCGAGACCTGCGCTCCGAGCGCCTTTGCGAGGAGCATGGCGATGGTGGCGACGCCGCCGCCGATTCCGGTCACCAGCACGTGGTCGCCCTTCTTCACCTCGCCCCGTGTCACCAGGGCGCGGTACGCGGTGAGTCCGCCGAGGGGCAGGGCGGCTGCCTCGGGGAAGGAGAGGTGCTCTGGCATCGGAGCCAGCCGATCGAGCGGCAGCGCGATCTTCTCCGCGAAGGTTCCCGGGCGCGGCATTCCGCGGATGAGGAAGTCCTTCCCCGGGATCCGGGGATCGTCTCCCCACGAATCGAACGGGAGGATTACGACCTTCCTGCCGACCCACGAGGGATCCGCACCGGTTCCGACGGACTCCACGGTGCCTGCGCCGTCCGCGCCGAGGATGCAGGGAAGCTGGATTTTCGGGTAGAGACCCTGGCGGATGAAGACGTCGCGGTGATTGAGCGCCGCGGCCTCGATCCGCACCACGGCCCCACCGGGCGGAGGCTGCGGGTCGGGCAACTCCTCGACCTTGAGGTGCTCGGGGCCACCGGTCTGGTGCAAGCGAACTGCGCGCATCTCGCACATCTCCTCAAAAGGCGGGTGTCCAGACGAGGCGGGCGGCGATTTCGGCCCCGCCCAGGGCTGTGATTCCGCCCGGCGTATCGAGCGGGGAGAAGCTACGAATGGCGAGACCGAGCGCCCAGGCCGGCAAGAAAGCCCAGTCGGCCCCGAACCCGATGCGGGCGGCGATCGCGTAGCCCGCGACTGCCTTCGGAGCCAGATCGACCAGCGTCGCCTCGAGGAACGGTGCGATCGGAGTGGCGTCGAGCACCGCCTGGGCCCCGGCGGAGAACAGGGACAAGGAGCGGGACCCCCGGGGCGCGCCGGCTGGCTGGCCGTTCTGGGTCCAGACGACGTTTTGCGCGGCGGAAGCGACCACAGAGATCTGATCGGTCAGGCGATAGCTCGCTCCGAACCCTCCGCCCAGGCCGCGCGCCACCGCGTCATTCGTCGGCTGCAGATAGGAGGCCTCGAATCGGAGCGAAAGAGGCGAAGGCTGCAGAAGGGCGGCCAGAAGAGCGATTCCTGCCAGCACGGCGTTGGCTTACCACGGCGCCGCAGCCGGGGCTCGACCCCGCCTCTCCGATTGACTGGGCATGGGAGGTCTGGGAAAAGCAGCCATCGCGGAGGAGCGGGCTTCGCCTGCGACGGGCGGAGGCCGAAGGCCGGAGCATTGGTGGAGGTGTACCCGTTGGCGCACAAGCAAGATCGCAAGGAGCTGAAGAAACCCGACGAGTTCCAGGTCGTCGCCGGCAAGACCATGGAGTGGCTGGTCGCGCACCGCGGTCCCGTACTCGGGGCGGTGATCGCGATCGCCGTCGTCGGGGCGGCGACCTGGGCCTTCACGACCTGGTCTTCGTCGCGTGAGAACAAGGCGGGCGCCGAGCTGGCCCTGGCCTTGGAGCTCGAGCAGCGACCCATCGCCGCCGAGGGGAATCCGCAGGCGGGCGAAAAAACGTTCTCGACCCGGGAGGAGCGGGACAAGGCCGTGCTCGGTGCGCTCGAGCAGGTGCGCAAGGAATGGCCAAGGACCAAAGCAGCACAGACGGCGCTCGCGCAGATCGGCTTCCACAAGTTGCACGCCAACGATGCCCCGGGAGCGCAGGCCGCGCTCGACGATTACTTGAAATCCGCCGGAAGCGGGCATCCCTTGCGCGCCTTCGCGACCGAGGCGCTCGGATACGCCTACGAGGCCCAGGGCAAGCTCGAGGAGGCGAAGAAGGCGTTCGCCCGTCTTGCCGACGCCGACCTGCCGCAGCGGGCCGCCTTCCATCAGGGCCGCCTGGCGCTCATCGAGAACAAGCCCGACGCCAAGCAGCAACTGGAGAAGGTCGCGAAGGAGTATCCCAAGGACCCGGTGTCCCTGGAGGCGAACCAGCGGCTCGAGATCGCCTCGCTGCCGCCTTACACGCCCTCCGCCGAGCAGCCCAAGCCCGCCGAGCAGGAGAAGCCCGCCCGGAAAAGCAAGGCGGCGCGGAAGAAGTGATGCTCCTCGCCATCCTGCTGTCCTTCGCCTGGACGCCGCTCTCGCACCGGCCGGTCCAACCGGCGGCGCAGGTCCTCACCGATCGCGCGTTCTTCGTGGGCGAGATGGTCCATCTCATCCCGCGCGATCGGATCGCCTTCCGTCCTCGCGAAACGGCCTCGCCGGTGCTCGACGAGGCCGGCAGCCGGCTCTACGTCGGCACCTCCGACGGCTACGTGCGCTGCCGCTTCCATGGGCAGCCCTCCTGGTCGTGGAAGGCGGGCGGCTCGATCCTGGCGGCGCCCCTGCTCCTCGAGCAGACGCTGTACGTCCCGGCCGCTGACGGGAAGCTCACGGCGCTCAACCGCATCACCGGCGAGGTACGCTGGGAAGCCGACGTGCACGAGGAGCTGACCACCACTCCCGTCGTCGCGGAGGACAAGCTGTTCATCTCCTCCAGCGAGGAATCGGTGACCGCGGTCGACCTCAAGACCGGCAAGCTCCTCTGGAAGTTCCACCGCGATCCGCCTCCCGGATTCACCATCCGCGGGAACGCCCAGCCCCAGGTGGCGCACAAGACGGTCTTCGCGGGATTCGCGGACGGCACTGTCGCCGCGCTCGATCCGTCCGATGGGGTGGCCAAGTGGACCCGTTCGGTGAGCGGGACCGGCGACTATCTCGACGTCGATGCCGTCGCCGCGCCCGAAAACGACAACCTCGTCTATGCGGCCTCGACCAGATCGGGGATCGTCGCGCTCGACGCGGAGACCGGGAATCCGGCCTGGACGAGTCCGCTTCCTGGCGCCAATCGCCTGCTCGTCGACGGGCCCCGTCTCTACGCGAGCGGCCGCGGGATGCTCACCGCGCTCACCCGGAGCAAGGGCATCGTCACCTGGAAGCTGTCGCTCGGAAACGACAAGTACGCCACCCCGGCGGGAGCCGCGGACGGCCTGCTGCTGGTCGGAATCGAGCAAGGCCCGCTGCTCGCCGTCGAGGCGACCACCGGCCGCGCGCGCGGGGCGTTCGATCCGGGCTCCGGCTTCTCCGGCGGACCGCTGGTAATCCCCGGCGGGGCATTCATCGTCTCCAACGCCGGCGTGCTCTTCGGCCTCGGGCTTCTCCCGTGAAGCGCCGGGTCCTCGTCGTGGCGGCGCTGATCGAGCGCGGCGACGAGGTGCTGGTGGCGCGCCGCAAGCCGGTCGGCGAGCGAGCCAATCTGTGGGAATTCCCGGGCGGGAAGGTGGAAGCGGAGGAGGGTGAGCGCGCCGCTCTCGCCCGGGAGCTCCGCGAGGAGCTGGGCGTCCGGGTGCAGGTGGGCGAGCTGTACGCGCGGGTCGAGCATCCGTACCCCGACGTGCAGGTCGAGCTGGCGCTCTACCGCGCCTCGCTCCACGGCGGTCAGGAGCCGCGCCCTCTCGCGGCCCAGGAGATCCGCTGGGCGAAGCGGCGGGAGCTGCCGGGCCTTCCCTTCTGCGAGGCCGACGTGCCGCTCCTCGTCCGGGTCGCCGAAGAGGGCTGACCCTTGCTAACCGCGACCTTCCGGCACATCCACGGGATCGGCCCCTTGCGGGAGCGGCAGCTCTGGTTCTCCGGCATCAGCTCCTGGGACGAGGTGCCCGAGGGCCCTGTCCTTTCGCCTTCCCTCGACGCGCGGCTCCGGGATGGGATCGCGGCGAGCAGGGCGCGGCTCGCCGAAGGAGATCTGGCGTTCTTCGCCCGCGCCCTTCCCGAGACCGAGCACTTCCGGATCTTGCCGCACGCGATCGACCAGGCGGGATTCGTCGACGTCGAGACCGCCGAGGGCTGGACGGTGATCGGGATCCTCGACCGCGAGGGACCGCGCAGCTTTCGCGAGGGAAGGGACCTCGCCGAGTTTCCCTCGCGGGCCGCCTCCTGGAAGATGATTGTCACCTTCAACGGCAGCGCTTTCGATCTGCCGCACCTGCGCGCGCTCTTCCCCGGTTGGCAGCCACCCGCGGCCCACCTCGATCTTTGCCACGCCCTGCGGCTCGCCGGCGAGCGCGGCAGCCTCAAGCAGATCGAGGCGAGGCTCGGCCTGCACCGCCCGGCGCGGCTCGACAAGCCCTCCGTCCTCGACGCCTCGATCCTCTGGCGGGCGCAGCGCGCCGGCGACCCTTTGGCCTTGCGGCGGCTCGTCGAGTACAACCTCACCGACGCCTTCCATCTGCGGCCGCTCGCGGAGATCGCCTACAACCTGCTCGTGCGCCGGCTGCGGATGCCGGTGCCGGACCTTCCCGTGAGCGATCGCGGCGCGCTCCTCTACGACGTGAGCAAGGCGGTCGAGCGGGCATGCGGGACGCCTCAGGGCTGAGGCGGTCCCTCTTTCATCCCTTCATCGCTGATGCTGGTCCGGTCGGGAAAGGATTCCACGGCGCGAACGCCGCGGCGTTTCGCAAGCAGCAGGAGCGCGGGAAGCAGCACGAGCGCGGTGATGATGGTCGTCACTTCGCCCGCCATGGCGTACCAGCCGAAGCTGCGGAGGGCGCGGTTGAGCGAGAAGAGCAGCGACCCGTAGCCGACGATCGAGGTCCAGGAGCAGAGCGCGACGGCCGGGCCGACTTCGGAGAGCGAGAGCAGGACGTCGCCGCGACGCTCCCGTATACGGGCCACCACGTTCGCGCCGTAATCGACCGCGATCCCGAAGGTGATGGGGAAGACGATGAAGTTGAAGAAGTTGATCTTCAGCCCTACGGCCGCGGCCACACCGCCCATGAGGACGACGCCGATGAAGAGCGACCCGACGATCTCGACGCTCGTCCGCACGTTGCGGAAGAAGAGGAAGACCAGGATGCACACGCCGAGGAAGGAGAAGAGGGTGGTCCTCGGACCCTCGGCCTCGATGTCGGTGAGGAGATCCGCGAAGATGACGTTCTCGCCGGTGGCGTCGATCAGTCTTCCGTGAACCGGAACGTTGCGCACCCCCTGGACGAAAGCTTCCAGGTTCGGTCCCAGCTCGAGCTTCGCCTGCGGGCGGGCGGTGACGCTGGCGATCTTGCCGACGGAGCCGTCCCGCTCGCGGAACTTGTCGACGAGCCCCTGCGGAGCGTCCTTCACCGCGACCGGGGTCTGCGCCGCGAGCTGGTCGCGCACTTCCCGCACGCGCGCGCGCAACACCGGGTCGAGCCTTAGAAGCACGCTGTCGGGCACCGTGGCGACGATTTCACGCAGCACCGCCAGCTTCTCCGGCTGCTGCCGGGGGACCACGCTGGAGAGCGTGGTGCAGCTCTCGATGAGCTTCGAGTAGCGCGGGTCCTCGATCCGCTTGCGGATCTGCTCGCAAAACTCCTCTGCCTCGTCCCCGGACTCGAGCAGGGCCACGACCCCGGCGGTGGACTGGCCGAGCGAAGTGCCGGCGCGCGACTGATCGCGCAGCAGCGTTTCCTGCCCTTTCAGCTCGTTGCTCAGGTTCTCGAGGTTGCGCTCCATCGCGTTCGGCAGCTGGCGCAGGAAGAGGACCACCGAGATCACCGTGAGCACGGCGAATACGCCGGTGATGGCGCCCGGGGTCCGGAAGAAACGCCGCAGGCCCGGCAACAGCTTCTGCCCGACCTCTTCGGGATCGACGGCGCGCGGCGGCGCACCGCGGACCTTCTCGTAGATCGAGAGAAGCGCGGGAACGAGCACGAAGGTCGCGACCCAGCACAGAAGCATGCCCAGCCCGCCGATGATCCCGAAATGGCGGAATCCGCGGTTGGCGGCGAGGATGAGGACGCCGAAGGAGACGCTGGTCGCGGCGGAAGCGAGGAGCGTCGCCTCGGCGGTGGTGCGCGCGCCTTCCACGCAGGAGCGCATCAGGTCGTTGCCCTGTCTGCGCAGCTGCTGCACGCGGGCGAGATAGATGAGGCCGTAGTTGATTCCGGTGCCGACCACGATGGCGCCGAGGAACGCGGTCTGCGTGTTGAGATATCCGATGGTGAGGCGGGTGATGCCGAAAGTGATGGCGACCGCGGTGAGCACCGCGATGCCCAGGCTGATGGTCGATCGGATGTCGCGGAAGAAAAGCAGGATGGAGAGCAGCACTACCGTCACGCAGAGCAGCGCCGTGTCGCGCACGTCGTGGATGATGGCCTCGTACTCGGCGACGAAGAGCGGGAAGCTGCCGGCGAATCCGATCCGGAGTCCGCCCGCGTCGATCTCCGCCTTGTGCTTATCGACGAGCGCTTGCATCTCGTTGAGGAGCTTTCGCGCCTCGCCGACGCCCAGGCTCGTGCCCGTCGGCCGCACCACGATGGTGAGCGACTTCTGATCCTCCGGAAAGACGAAGAAGCCGTCCTTGTAGCGGGCGAAGCGCTGCAGGACCTGCTCCCGCGGTAGCGGCTTCTTCGGGTCGAGCCATTCCGCTACCGGTCCGCTGGCGGCCGCGGCCGGTTTCGCCGGCTCCTCCTCGTCGTCGAGCTGCACGGCGAGCGGATTCGCCTCGATCTTGCGGCGCCGGATCTCCTCACGGAGGGAATCGCGCGCCTTGTTCAAATCCTCGAGCGGCGCGAAAAGCGGCCAGTGCTTGGCGTACCAATCGCGGACGGGCGCGATGTTCCAGTCCACCGCCCGGATCTTGTCCGGCCCCAGCCCGACGAAGTCCTGCACCAGCTTGGGCGCGAGCGCCTCGGCAGCCGGGAGCCCGGAAGCGTCCTTGGCTTCCACCTGCACCATGACGGTTCCGTCGCCGCCGACGCGCTTGATGAGCTGCTTCACCAGGGCGACGGACGGCAGATCCGAGGGCAGCAGCTCCTCGAAGCTGGACCGGATCTCCAGGCCGCTCGCCAGGTAGATTGCGGCCGCCGCGACCAACGCCGCACCGAGGATCGTGAGGAACGGGCGCTCGATCCCCGACCGCGTCACGCCGCAGATGAGCTTGTGCTGCTTGGAGTCGGCCACGGCGGGTCAACTACCACAACCGTCGGAGGCCGGGTCGGCCGATGCGTGGAGAAGCCGTTCAACGCCACCGAGCTGAGGGCACTGGTGCGAAACCAGCTGGGCTGACAAGCTCCGGGAGAGGGAGCAGCTCTGCGCCGGAGGCGAGATGGAGAGCAAGCACGACGACGAGGACGAGCTGCGCAAGACCAATCGCCTGCTGCTGGAGGCCGAGGTGCTGGGCAACGTGGGCAGCTGGGAGCACGACGTCCGCACCGGGGCGGTGCGCAGCACCGAGGGCAACCGGCGCCTCTTCTTCGGTGGCGACACCAGCAGGGGCGCGCGCCTGGAGGACTACCAGTCCGTCATGCACCCCGGCGACCGCGAGTGGGTGCTGCGCCGCTGGCATCAGGAGTCGCAGGGCGGGACGTGGTCTCACGAGATCGAGTTCCGCGTCGTCTGGCCCGACGGCTCGGTGCACGTGATCCACGGCCTCTCGCAGGTGGTGCGCGACGAAACTGGCAAGGCGTTGCGCCTCTTCGGCACCAACGCCGACGTCACCGAGCGCCGGCGCGCCGAGGAGGAGGTGGAGCGCCGGGTGAAACAGCAGGCCGCGGTGGCCAAGCTGGGGCAGAGCGCGCTGCAAGGCGGCGGGCTGCAGGCGCTCTTCGAGGAGGCGGTGGACCTGGTGGCCCGCACCTCCGAGGTCGAGATCTGCGAGGTGGCCGAGCTGCTGCCCGGCGATCTCTTGCAGTTGCGCGCCGCGCAGGGCTGGGAGGAAGGACTGGTGGGGCCGGTGCGGCTGCCCGCCGGCAGCGGGTCGCGCTGGGCCTTCATGCTGGCCTCGGGCGAACCGAGCGTGGTGGCCGACCTGCGCCGCGAGACGCGCTTCGCGGCCGAGCCGCTCCTGCTGGAGCAGGGCTTCGTCAGCGTGGTCACCGTCATCATCAAGGGAGGGGGGCAGCCCTTCGGGACGCTGGGCGCCGCGGTCAGGGCGGCGCGCACCTTCACCGGGCACGACATCAACTTCCTGCAGTCGATGGCCAACGTGCTGGCCGCCGCCATCGAGCGCGCACGGGTGGCGGGGCAGCTGGGCGAGAAGCGCGAACAGCTGCAATCGCTCTCGCGCAAGCTGATCGCGGCGCAGGAGGCCGAGCGGCGGTCGATCGCCCGCGAGCTGCACGACGACTTCGGCCAGATGCTCACCACCCTGCGGCTGCACCTGCAGCGCACCGGCCCGGCGGCGCAGAGCAGCGCCGAGGGCATCGCGCTGATCGACGAGGCCATCGGCCGGCTGCGCGACCTGGCGCTCGATCTGCGACCGGCCATGCTCGACGACCTGGGCCTGGCCGCGGCGCTCCGCTGGTACGTGGGCCGGGAAACGGCGCGGGCGGGGCTCGGCGCCGACGTGGACGTGAGCTTCGAGGAGAGGCTCTCGGTGGCGGTGGAGACCACCTGTTTCCGCCTGGTGCAGGAGGCGCTGAACAACGTGGTGAGGCATGCCGCTGCCCGCCGCGTGCAGGTGTCGCTGCGCTCCCGGGACGGCCTGGTCGAGCTGCTGCTGCACGACGACGGGCGCGGATTCGACGTGGCGGCCGCGCGCCGGGAGGCCACCTCCGGCGCCAGCCAGGGCCTTCTCACCATGCAGGAGCGGGCCTCGCTGGCCGGCGGGACGCTCACCATCGACTCCGGCGCCGGGCAGGGCACCACCGTCCGCGCGCTCTTCGCGATGCAGCCACGAGTCGGCCCTTGAGCACCGCGCGGATCCTGCTGGCCGACGACCACGCGCTGATGCGCGCCGGAATCCGCTCGCTGCTCGAGGAGTGCGCCGGGCTGGAGGTGGTGGGCGAGGCCGCCGACGGCTACGAGGCGCTGCAGCTGATGCGCGAATTGCGCCCCGACGTGGCGCTGGTCGACATCTCCATGCCCGGGCTCAACGGGCTGGAGACGGCGGCGCGCGCCCAGAAGGAATCTCCCCGCACGCGCGTGCTGCTGCTCTCCATGCACAAGGACGAAGAGTACGTGCGGCGGGCGCTGCTCTCGGGCGCGGCCGGATACCTGCTCAAGGACGCCGACCGCACCGAGCTGGAGCTGGCGGTGCGCGCGGTGGCCCGCGGCGACACCTGGCTGTCGCCCGGCATCTCGCGGGTGGTGGCCGCCTTTGCCCGCGGCGAGGGCGCGCCGCGCGGGCCCTTGGAGCTGCTCACCCGCCGCCAGCGCGAGGTGCTGCAGCTCGTCGCCGAGGGCCACTCCACCAAGGAGATCGCGCACCGGCTGGAGCTCAGCGCCAAGACCGTCGACACCCACCGCGCCCAGCTGATGGAGCGGCTGGGCGTTCACGGGGTGCCGGCGCTGGTGCGCTATGCGCTGCGGGTCGGCATGGTGCGCGACGAATCGTGATCGCGCCGTCCCGCCTCAGAGTGCGACCGTGCAGAACACGCTTGCAAGGATGATCGGACGAGGTTAACGTACAACCAGATGGTTGTACGTCGACAAAAGAGCGAAGAGACGCTCAACCAGCTTTTCCGTGCCTTGGCCGATGGCACGCGACGCGACATCCTGGCGCGGTCGCTTTCGGAAACGCCATCGGTGTCCGCTCTTGCTGCGCGGTACGAGATGAGCTTTGCCGCCGTGCAAAAGCACGTCGCCGTGCTCGAGCGCGCGGGCCTCATTCAGAAGCGTGCAAACGGCCGCGAGCAACTGGTCTCTACCAACCACGCGCGGCTCCAGCGCGCTGGCGAGCTACTCGATGAGTTCGAATCCATCTGGCGCCAGCGCGTGGCGCAGCTCGACGATGTTCTTCAACCGAAAGGAAAATGATGATGCCGATTACCTCTGTCACCAAAGACGCCGCAAAGCTCACCCTCACCGTCGTCGCCGACTTTCCCGTTCCGCAGAACCGCCTTTGGGACGCCTTTGCCGACCCGCGCCAACTCGAGCGCTTTTGGGGGCCACCCACCATGCCCGCCACCTTCACGCGTCATGAATTCAAGGTTGGCGGTCGCGCCGAGTACTTCCTGACCGGGCCGAAGGGAGAAAAGTGGAGCGGTTCCTGGAAGTTCACCGCGGTGAATCCAATGAGCTCGTTCGAGGCGCAAGACGGCGAAGACAACGCCGAGGACGAGAACATGCCGTCGTCGATGAAGTTCGCCTTCGACGCCACGCCGACGGGATCGCGCATGACCAGCGTCACGCGGTTTTCGAGCGTTGAAGCAATGGAGCAAACTGCGACGGGAATGGAGGAAGGCCTACGCGCAGCAATGCCCCAACTCGACGCGGTGCTTGCGGAACGAGGCGCGTCCGCTGCGCACGCTTAGGACTGCTCAAATGAGAAAGCTCAAAATCAGCGAACACATCTCGCTGGACGGCGTGATCCAGGTCTCCGGCGACGGCGGCGACTTCCCCTACGCCGACTGGACGGCGCCTTATCGGACCCCCGCAGGCCGGGATGCACTGCTCGCCGAGCATGGCGAGAGCTTCGATCTGCTGCTTGGCCGTCGCACCTACGATGCCTGGTCGGGCTACTGGCCAAAGGCGCCGAGCAGTCCAATGGCGGACCGCCTCAATGCGGCAAGAAAATATGTCGTGACCCACCGTCCGGAAAGTCTTGAATGGGGCCCGTTCGAGGGCCTTGGACCGGACATCGTCGAGGGCATTCGCCGCATCAAGTCGCAGGAGGGCCCGGGCCTCATCCTCTGGGGCAGCAGCACGCTGACATCGACGATTCTCGAACATGGGCTTGCGGATGAAGTCCTGCTGGTCGTCTATCCGGTCCTGTTGGGCACGGGGAAGCGCTTCTTTGCGCAGGGAACCCCGGCACGCTCATTCGAGCTGGTCAGCACGAAAGCGATGCCGTCCGGCGTCATCCTCAGTAGTTACAAGGTCGCCGGGCCTTTGAAGACCGGATAGGCCCAGGTCGTCGGTCGAACGCCAGCGAAATTGCCCCTTGTCAAACCTAAGTAGAGATGGCCGCCTCCCTGCAAAGTAGAAATGTCCGGTTGAGCAGCGCGGGTCAACCCGGGCATCGCTGTCGCATGTCCTGAGAGGGTGCCTTGCGACGGAGTGCGTCTCGCTCGTTGTGCGCCTTGGTTCGCGCTTTCTGCTCCGCCTCGAATCGCTCAAGGAACGAGGCCACTCCAATTCTTTCTTGCTCATTACGACCAGCTCCCTGCCCATCCATTCGGCTCCCAGGCGACATCGCGCCGCGGAAACCGGACATCTCTACTTGGGCGGAACCGGACATTTTCATTCTGCTGCTACACCCCTGAGTCTGATAAGGATGATTCCGTCAACTACGCGGCTCAGTCGGCCGATGCGGTCTTTCCGCCGTACCCACCCGTCTCGATCACCGTCAGCCGGCCGTTGCGGAACGTGAAGATCCGGACCAGCCGGTACGGGCCGAGATCGTAGCGCCAGTCCTCCACGGTTTCGTAGAGGGTCCGGGCTCCCCGCTCGCGCGCTTCCGCGTGCACGTAGGCGTCGGTCGGCGTCCCACAGCGGGAAAGAACGTCTTGCTTGAGGTCGCCGAGCGAGATCCGCTCCGAACTGCAATCGCGCGGGCGCGCGTTCGCGCGACCCGTGCCGTAGCCCCCGGTCCGCGATTTCGTCACGATCCCATTGCGGAGCGTGAAGATGCGCACGAACCGCTGCGGGCCGAGGTCGTACGTCCATCGCTCGACGGTGTCGATCTGGAGCGGCGTGCCGTCGTCGGCATGCCATTCCTCCTCGCGGGAATCGACCACCGCCGGCTGACCGCAGCGCTCGAGCACCGTAACGCTGGTCATTCCTTCGGAAACCCGTGCACAGGCCGCCTCATCGGCACGGGCCGCCAAGGCGAACAGACAACCGAAGACCAGGACCACCTTCATCGAGCCTCCTTTGGCGAGACTCGCGGGCGGCCACCATTATTCTCGATCATTCCGTCAACCGCTCAGGTGGCCGGGGAAGGAAGGCGGCCCGCGACCTCGAAGGATCCGCGCTCGAAGGACCAGCGCTCGTCCGGACTCAGCAACTCCCGCCCGCGGATCTCCACCCGCAACCGGTTCGCGGTGCAGCGCAGGCCGCGCTCCTCGGTCGGGGCGCGAGGCGCGAAGACGTTCTCGAGCACGGCGACGTTGCTCTGCCTCCCGGCCGCGCGGGCGGAAACGTAGAGCGCCGCTTCCACGCCGTCCGCGCGCATCTGCGCTCCCAGCCGTTGCGAGGCGTCGTAGGAAGTCTTCGAGGAGATCTTGCCCTCGAAGGCACGAAACGGCGCCACGGTCAGATCGACGCCCCGGCGGGCGTCGATGCCGAAACGGAATGCCGTGTGCTCGGTCGCGACGTCTCCGAGGTCCGCGGCGGTGCCTTCCAGGAAGACGAACCGGTAGTAGGCCACCTCCGCGAGCGCGGCGGGCAGTTTCTTCGCGCCGTAGAGGATTCCGCGCTCGCCGCGGGTGCCGAACCGGGAGCCATTGCGCAGCGGCGGATGGCGGAACGGCGTGTAGAGCAGGTAGTGCAAGCCCTCGAATCCGGCGGGTACCGGCGCCTTGGCTCGCTCGTCGATGAGCGATTCCAGGACTTGCTGCTCCTCGTCCGAGTCGCACAGCTTCCGCGTGGAGTTGCGGAATTGCGCCTCGACGACCCGGTGGAACCGGCCGCCGAGCGGACCGACCTCAGAGCTTCCCGCGCATCGCGTCCAGATAGTCTGCGACACGGACCAGCCCCGGGGTGGTGCGGATCAAAGCCAGCGGCGGATGCCCGCCGAGGTGGCGGTTCTCCGCCGAAAGCCAAAGCCGGGCCTTTTCGGCGTCGCCGCCGACCAGCGTATCGAGGCTCCGGAACACGCGCAGGAAGAGGAGCGCGTGGCGGCCTTCCGCGGACTCGGGCGCCACGGGCCGCTGTCCGGCGAAAGTGCGCGAGATGCTGGCCCCGCTCGATCCGAGCACCTCCGCCACCTCGGACTGCCGCAAGCCGAGCAATCCGGCGGCCCGCACCAGCGCCCGGGCGAGGACCTCGGCAGGGTTCCGGCGTGTTCCTGCAAGCGGTGTCTTCATCCGAATGGAAGAATAGCTGTGCTTCCTTTCAGATGCAAGACAGCCTCAGAAGCGCCAGGCGCCCCCCACCGAGATGGTGGCCGACTTAGCGGCGTCCCCCTGCGCGTCCACGTCGTTCTGCCCGCTCGCCGCGAGCCAGGCCCGAAACGCGCCGCCGAAGCGCATCTGCGCCTTGGCCCCGATTGCACCGGTGGATTGCCCGACGCCGGAAGCGTAGCGGCCCGCCTGGACCCAGAGCCGCAGCGAAAGCGCGCCGAACCGTTGCGCGACTTCAGGGCGAACGACGAAACGGAGCGGTGCGATGGGGGCCCCGATTCCCTCCGGCTGCCGGCGCGTCGCCGCGACTCCGAAGTACCCGAAGCGGGACGGATCGCTGTCGTAGGCATAGTAGTCGCCACCCAGCGTCACGTCGGTGTCGCGGAAGAGCGTCGCCATCGCCGTGAGCGAGAACCGCGCCGAGCCGAGGTCCGCGCTGTTGCCGTCGAGACCGCGCAGCAGCGCCTGCGGGCATATCGATCGCGGCAGCGCGCAAGCCGCGCGCGTCTGATCCGCGGTGAGGAGCGTCCCGTCCGCGAAGCGGAGCCCGGAGACCTGTTGGAAGGTGGAATCCCGGGTGAGGCCGAGGGCGCCGCCGAACGCCCATTCGAGGTCCGACGTTCCACCGCTGTCGTAGTCGGCGAGGAATTCGACCGTCCGGCTCGATCCGGTCACGTCCACCGGCGCCGCCGCCTGGACCGCCCTCCCGTTCCGCTCCACGGTAAGCGTCGCAGTCGATCGCGTGGTGCTTTCCGGCGAGGCGGAAACCCTGGCAGAGGCCGTGAACCGATCGGTCAGGTCCCAGTCCGCGCCGAGCGAGAAGGCAGTCACCGTACCGCCGGTGTCGCGAAACGTTGCGCGCACCGGACCGGGCGTCGCGTCCTCGAGGGTCACGACGGCGGTTCCGGAGACGACCCAGTCGTCGCCGACGTCGAAATTCGCGCCGAGCAGGTTGGAAACGCTGCCGGCGCGAGGGTTCTGCGCGGTGGACTGCGTCCGATCGACGCTGATCTCGTCCCGGATGCTGCTCGCCAGGACCGCCGGCGCGGCCCCGAGCAGGGCCGCCATCACCCGCCCGCAAAGCCGCACCCTACTCCCACTCGATGGTTGCGGGAGGCTTCGACGAGACGTCGTAGACGACGCGGTTGATGCCGCGGACCTCGTTGGTGATCCGTCCCGAGATGCGCGCGACGAGATCGAACGGCAGGCGGGCCCAGTCGGCGGTCATGCCGTCGAGGCTATCCACCGCGCGGAGGACGCATGCGGATTCGTACGTGCGCTCGTCTCCCATCACCCCGACGCTGCGGACCGGCAAGAGCACCGCGAATGCCTGCCACAGCTTCTCCCGCAGCCCGGCGTTCGCGATCTCTTCCTGGACGATGCGGTCCGCCTTGCGCACGAGCGATAGGCGCTCCTCGGTGATCTCGCCGAGGACACGGATGGCGAGGCCCGGACCGGGGAACGGTTGCCGGGCGACGATCGCCTCGGGCAGGCCCAGCTCGCGGCCGAGTCCGCGCACCTCGTCCTTGAAGAGCTCGCGGAGCGGCTCGATGAGCTTCATCCGCATCCGCTCGGGAAGCCCGCCCACGTTGTGGTGACTCTTGATGGTGGCGCTCGGCCCCTTGAAGGAGACGCTCTCGATCACGTCGGGATAGAGGGTGCCCTGGGCGAGGAAGCGCGCCTCGCCGTGCTCCTTGCGATCCTTCTCGACCTCTTCCTCGAACACTGCGATGAACTCGTTGCCGATGATTTTGCGCTTGCGCTCGGGATCGGTGACTCCCGCGAGCTTGTCGAGGAAGCGCCGGCGAGCGTCGACCGTCCGGAGCGGCACGTGGAAGCGGCCCGCGAACGTCTCCTGCACCTGGGCGGCCTCGCCTTCGCGCAACAGGCCGTTGTCGACGAAGATGCACTGGAGCTTCTCGCCGATCGCCTTGTGGAGCAGCAGCGCGACCACCGCGCTGTCGACCCCGCCGGACAGGGCGCAGATGACGCGCTCTCCGCCCACCTGATCGCGGATGCGCGCCATCGACTCCTCGGCGAAGGCGCCCATCTTGAAGGAGAAGGAGACCCCGCACTCTCTCATGAAAGAGTCGTACAGCTCGCGCCCGCGCGGCGTGTGGGCCACCTCGGCGTGGAACTGGATGCCATAGAGGCGGCGCACCGGATCGGCGACGGCGCAGAACGGAGAATTGTCGCTCTTGCCGATGGTGTGGAAGCCGCGGGGCGGCGCGGAGACCTTGTCACCGTGGCTCATCCACACTTCGAGGTGCTCGCCTTTGCGCAGATCGCCGAAGGGGCCGACCGGCTCCAGCACCTCGACCCGGGCGTGGCCGTACTCGCGATGCGCGGTGCGATCGATGGCGCCGCCGAGGAGCTTGGCCATGATCTGCAGCCCGTAGCAGACGCCGAGCACCGGAACGCCGAGCTCGAAGAGCGCCTTGTCGACCAGCGGTGCGCCGGGAGCCTCGACGCTGGCCGGACCGCCGGACAGGACGATCCCGTGCGGATGGAAGGCCCGGATCTGCTCCAGCGGCATCGTGCAGGGATGGATCTCGGAGTACACGTGCAGCTCGCGGATGCGGCGCGCGATGAGCTGCGTGTACTGCGAGCCAAAGTCGAGAACGAGGATCTTTTCGGAGTGCAGGTCTGCCACGCTTCCTCCGGCGCGGGCGGCCGAATGTATCCGCTCGAACGCTCAGAAGCACCCGAAATCGAGCTGGGCGCATCCGCGCAGGGGCGGAGGCCCGAGACAGTTGGGATCCACCTCGACCGAGCTGACCGGCTGCTCCAGCCAGGAGGTCGCGCCGCGGCTGTCGCGGGCCACGATCCAGAGCGTCCCCTGGCCTCCCCCCCGCTCCACCGCCTCGAGCAAGATCAACCCGCCGGGTGGATCCGGTGTCCCGGGCGGCGGCTCGTCGGCTTCGACGTCGCTCCCGTTCCCGAAGGAGACGACGCTCCCGCCGACGCTGCGCAGGAGGATCCGGCCGATGTTGAGGCCCGGCGTGACGTAGAACGAGTAGCGGATCCTTTCTTGTAGATGCACCGTGTGCCCGGCCAGATCGACCGTGTCGTACTCCTCCATCGCTCCGGGAGCGAGGACCGGCCTGAGGCCGGTCGGCTGGGCGACGACGATTTCCATGGTCGCCGGCGGCGGGGGCGCTTCCAGGGTCGACTCGCCTTGCGGGGTGAAGCGCAATCCGTCCATCACCGGCGGCTGATTCCGCGGCTGCGCCAGCTTCTGCGTGAAGATGATCGGCGTGGTGGCGGCCTGCGGCTTCGCGCCTTCCACGCGGAGCTCGGCGAGGACCCGCATCCCACCGAACCCCCGCAGCGGATCGGCGGCCACCGCTGCGGCGATGAGACCAGGGGGGACCCGCAACTCGACGCTGGAGTCGCGCCTCCATTCGGGGTTGGTCGCAACGACCGCGGCCCCGCTGCAGCCCGGGTTGTCGGTTGCGGCCACGCAGAGCGCCCAGCTCACCTGATACGTCCCCCTGGAGCCTTGCGGATCGACGATCAGCGCGCGGAGGCGGACCGGTTCGACGGTGCCGGTGGCGAGGTCCGCGACGGGGTCCGGCGGATCGACGGAGATTCCGAGGACGCGCAGGTCGGTAACCCTGCTTTGCGGCGTGAAGCAGGGATCGGGATGCTGGCAGGCCGCGGCCGCCACGGCGAGGACCGCGCCCGGAGCGATGAGTCTCGTCCAGGTCAGAAAGACACCCGCGCACCGACCGCGGCGCTGAAGGGTACGCCCTGGAACGTCGACTGCTCCTGGTACCGGAAATCGTAAGCCAACGTTTCTCCGTTGCGCCGGCTGAGGACGTTCTCGGCGTCTACGTAGAAGCCGAGACGAAAGACGTCCGCGGTCCAGATGTTGTTCACCTCGAGATCGAGCTGCGCGAACCCCGGTAGCCGCGACGAGCCGACCGGCAGCGTGATCGGCACGTACCTGCCGACCAGGTTGTCGAAGACCGCTCCGGTCACCTGGCGCTGCGGATTGCCGGTCGCGAGGCGCAGCCGGGCGCTGAACTCTACCTGCGTCGAAGGCCGGAACCCGACCAGCATGGAAAGGACGTGCGTCTGATCGAACGGCCCCTGCTGCCACTGCTCGCCTGGCCGCGCCAGCTCCTCGGTCTTGGAGAGCGTGTACGAGATCCAGCCGTAGACCCAGCGCGAGATGCGCTTGCGCAAGAGGAACTCCAGCCCGTAGGAGCGTGCCCGGCCCGAGTTCAGGAAGAGCGGGTTGGCGATGGTCCCGTCGGCGAGGGCGAACGGATCGGCGCTGAAGACCAGGCTCGAGCGCCGCTGGTAGAAGCCCTCCATCCGGAACGTCCAGCTTTCCGCGAAGCGCGTTTCGACGCCGATGCCGTACTGCTGGGCCGCCGAGGGAGTGAGGCCGGGGTTGCCGGTCCGCTCGTCGATCTCCTCGGCCTGCGGCGTCTGGTGATAGAGGCCGGCATAGGAGAAGACGTCCCATTTGGGCGAGATGGCATACCGGAGCCAGAGGCGCGGATCGGTCATCAAGTAGACCCGGCCACTCCAGCGCATGACGTCCAGGCGCAGGCCGGGCGTGATGCGCAGAGGTCCCCGGGTCAGCTCCACCTGGGCGTAGGTGCCGAAGTCCTCGATGAAGCGCAGGCCGCGACCGACCGTGCGCTCTCCGTTGGGAACTCCGAAGCTCGGCAGGGTGCGGTCGAAGCGCGCATCCACGTCGTACGACACGCGCTGCATGGTGAAGTCGGTACCCGCCCGGACTTCAACTCCCTCCGATCGCTTCCAGATCATCTCCGAGCGGAGCCCCGCGGAAAGCGATTCGTCTTGCCGCGTGTCCAAGGTCGTGACTCCGATGGAGTCGGTGGACTGGGTGCGCGCATCGTCGTAGCCGATGTTCGGAGAGAGCAGGAACGACAGACCCGATGAGAGCGGCGTCTCCACCTGGAGCTGCACGCGGTGGAAGACGATGCGCTGGTCGCGGCTCGACACCGTGTTGCCCAGGCCCCGACCGAGCTGCTCGAAGGAATCCCTGCTCCCGAAGGCTAGCAACGAAGCGGTGGTGCCCGACTCGAATCGGTGACGGACCGATGCCTGGTAGTCGCCGTACAGCGGCGCGGAGAACGGCACGTTGGGATCGAGCGACTCCTTGACGATCGGATTCACGTAGGCGAGACGGCCGCCGGCCGCGAACTGCGTGCTGCCGCCGATCGGACCTTCCAGCCAGGCGGCGGTCTTGTTGAGATCGACCGCGGCGACGCCGTGCAGGCGCTCCGGATCGCCGAATCGCGGCCGCACCGCGACGATGGCCGCGAGCTGGTTGCCGTAGAAGACGCCCGCGCCGCCGGCGAGGAAATCGATGCTCTCCACCGCCGAGTCCTGGAGCACGGAGGGCCCGTCGAGCAGGTGGTAGAGGATGGGGATGCGCTGCCCGTTGAGGAAGGCGCCGGTATCGGTGGGCCGCGCGCCGCGCACCACCAGCTGGCCGCTCGCGAACGGGGCACGCGCGACACCAGGCAGGAGCGAGATGACGCGTAGCGGGTCGTCTTGCGTCCCCGGCACGTTGCGCAGCTCCTCGCGGTCGAGCTGGATGCGGGTCGGAGCATCGCGGCGGCGCTCGCCCGGCACGGTGGCGGAGAATTCGCTCGGCCGCGATCGGTAGAGGTAGACCGTCTCCTCGATGTTCGCGCCGGCCGCGACCTCGAGCTGCAGCTGCAACGGTTTGTATTCGGGCGCGCTGACCAGGACGGTCACTTCGCCTGCCGGCAGGCGCACATCGAGATCGCCCTTCCCCGACGACGCGCCGCCGATTCCGAACCCGACGGCTACTGCGGTCGCGCCCGCGATGTCCGTTCGCAGGCCCGCCTCGGCGATGTGGAGGTGGACCGTTCCGTACGGCGCCGGAGGAAGCCAGACCGGTCCCTCGCCAGGCTCCAGCTCGAACTTGAAGACGATCTTGACGATGGTCGTTTCGGTCGACCGCTGGAAACGGAAGCCGAGCGCCGCGGTGCGCGCCTCGTCCGCCAAGGAGGCGTTTTCCGACTGTACCTCGACGCCGGTGACGTCGCCCGAAGGGGACACCTCGAGGAGGCATTCCGCCGTGCCGGTCTCTCCGCGCAACAGCGCGCCTCCCGGATAGCGCGGGCCCTGGACGCGCTCGATGTAAGGCTCTGCACTCGCCGCCTGCGCAGCCGCTAGAGCGGCCGCGAAACAGCAACCGGCGATGCGCAGGGCGCGGAACCGTCGATCCGCGGCGCTCTCCATGATGCCCCTCTAGGTCCCCGGCTCGGACGATAACCCGAAACCTCTCCGGGCCGGCAAGGCTTTCGCAGGCCAGGGGTCTACAAGCAGCCGCCAGGACATATGATGCCCGTCCCATGCCGGAATCAGGAGGAAGAATGGCGCCGGGCCCCCTCGAAGGCATTGGCGTCATCGAGGTCGGGAATTTCATGGCCGCCCCCTTCTGCGCCATGCAGCTCGCCGATCTGGGGGCCGACGTCGTCAAGGTGGAGAACCCCGACGGCGGTGACCTCACCCGCCTGAGGGGCTCGTTCTTGGACGGCGAATCCTCGCCGTACGTGCGCCTCAACCGGAACAAGCGATCGCTGGCGCTCGATCTCAAGTCCGAGCGAGGCAAGGACGTCTTCCGCAAGCTCGCCCGCGAGGCGGACGTGATCGTCGAGAACCTCCGGCCGGGAACCATGGCCCAGCTCGGCATCGACTACCCGAAGCTCGCCGCGGAGAACCCGCGCCTCATCTATGTCGCCGCGTCGGGCTGGGGTCAGGACGGGCCCTACGCGCAGCGGCCGGGCCTGGACATCATGGCGCAAGGGATGAGCGGGCTCATGTCGATCACCGGTCCCGAGGGCGGCGGCGGACCGGTGAAGATCGGCGTGCCCATGACCGACCTCGCCTGCGCCCTCTACGGCGCGCTGGCCGCGGTGGCGGCGCTCCACGCTCGCGAGCGGACCGGAAAGGGGCAGTTCATCGACGTCTGCCTCTTCGAGGCGGGCGTTTCCTTCGCCATCTGGGAGGCGGGCCGCTACTTCGCGACCGGCGAGGTGCCGCGCCCGCTCGGATCGGCGCACCAGACGAGCGCGCCCTACCAGGCCCTCCGCGCCGAGGACGGCTGGTTCACGGTCGGCGCCAACTCGCAGAAGCTCTGGGAATCGTTCTGCGACGTGCTGGGCCTTCCGCAGCTCAAGTCCGATCCACGCTTCCTCAAGAACCACCTCCGCCACCAGAACCGGCGCGAGCTCATCCCCATCGTCGAGGAAGTCACCTCGCGGGATCGCGCCGCGGCCTGGGTCACGAAGATCCAGGCGGCCGGGATCCCTTGCGGCCTCATCCAGACCTACGATCAGGTCTTCAACGATCCCCACCTCGCGGCACGCCGGTTCTTTCCCGAGGCTCCCCATTCGAAGCTCGGCAATGTGAAGCAGATCGCTTCGCCGATGCGGCTCTCGGAAACGCCGGCGCGCATTTCGCGCGCGGGGCCCCTGCTCGGCGAGCACACCGCCGAGGTACTTGCGGGCATCGGCTACTCCCAGCAAGACATCGATGCGCTCGCCGAGGCGGGCGTCGTCCGGATCGGACCATGACATCGACCGACGAGATCCTCTTCGAGGTGAAGGAAGGCGGCATCGCCTGGCTCACCTTCAACCGCCCCGAGGCGCGCAACGCGATGACCTTCGGCATGTACGAAGGGATCGCCGACGTCTGCCGGCGCATCGAGAGCGACGGATCGGTGCGGGTCCTCATCCTGCGCGGCGCCGGCGACAAGGCGTTCGTGTCGGGAACGGACATCTCCCAATTCCGCGATTTCAAGACCGCCGAGCAGGCCCTGGCGTACGAGTCCCGCATGGACCGCGTCTTCGACGCGATCGAGGAGGTGCGGGTTCCGACCATCGCAGCCATTCAAGGCGCCTGCACCGGCGGCGGCGCGGGCATCGCCGCGGCCTGCGATCTGCGCATCGGTGCGCCCTCGGCGAAGTTCGGCTTTCCCATCGCGCGCACGCTCGGGAACACGCTCTCGATGCGCAACCACGCGCGGCTCGCAGCGCTCCTCGGCGTCGCGCGCACCAAGGACATGATCTTCCTTGCCCGCCTCCTCGACGCGCAGGAGATGCTCCGCGTCGGGCTGCTCAGCGAGATCACCACCGAGGACGGCCTCTACCAGCGCGCCGAGGCTCTCGCGCGCACCCTTCTCGAGCACGCACCCCTGACGCTGCGAGGGACCAAGGAAGCGCTCAATCGCATCGTCCGGCACTGGAATCCGGGGGGCGGCGAGTCCATCGTGGTGCGCAGCTATACGAGCAAGGATTTCCAGGAAGGCGTCGAGTCCTTCCTGGCGAAGCGCAAGCCGCGCTGGCGCGGAGAGTGACGATGGCCCATCCGAGCGGCAGACACTTCTTGCAGATCCCCGGCCCCACCAACGTGCCGGAGCGCGTACTCCGCGCGATCGATTACCCGACCATCGATCACCGGGGCCCCGAGTTCGCGAAGCTCGCCCGCGAGGTGCTCGCCGGGATCCGGAAGGTCTTCAAGACGGTCCATCCCGTCATCATCTTCCCCTCTTCCGGAACGGGTGCCTGGGAGGCGGCCCTGGTCAATACGCTTTCCCCGGGCGACCGGATCCTGATGTACGAGACCGGCTGGTTCGCGTCGCTCTGGAAGGGCATCGCCGATCGCCACGATCTGCGCGTCGAGATCATCCCCAGCGACTGGAGACACGGCGTCGATCCCGCCGCCATCGAAGAGAAGCTCACCGCCGACAAGGAACACTCGATCCGCGCCGTCTGCGCAGTGCACAACGAGACCTCGACCGGGGTGACGTCGCGCATCGCCGAGGTGCGCGCGGCGATCGATCGCGCGCGCCATCCTGCGCTCTTCCTCGTCGACACCATCTCCTCGCTCGCCTCGATCGACTATCGCCACGACGAGTGGAAGGTGGACGTGACGGTGGGCGGCTCCCAGAAGGGGCTCATGCTGCCGCCGGGGCTCTCCTTCAACGCGCTGTCGCCGAAGGCTCTCGCCGCGGCGAAGACGGCGAAGCTCCGTCGCTCCTACTGGGACTGGGAGCCGATGCTGCAAGCGAACGAGAGCGGCTTCTTCCCCTATACGCCCGCGACCAACCTGCTCTACGGCTTGCGCGAGTCTTTGAAGATGCTGCTCGACGAGGAGGGATTGGAGAACGTCTTCCGGCGGCACCGCCGGCATGGGGAGGCGACCCGGCGGGCCGTTCGCGCCTGGGGCCTGACGCTGAATCCAGCCGACGAGCGCGAGCACTCCGATTCGCTCACCGCCGTCCGCATGCCGGAGGGCCACGACGCCGACAAGCTGCGCGCCGTCATCCTCGAGCGGTTCGACATGTCGCTCGGTCAGGGCCTGGGAAAGCTCAAGGGCAAGCTCTTCCGCATCGGCCACCTGGGAGCGTTCAATGACCTCTCGCTCGCCGGAACGCTCTCTGGAGTGGAGATGGGGCTGAAGCTCGCCCGCATCCCCTTCTCGCCCGGCGGCGTCGCCGCGGCCCTCGACTACCTCGCGACGACGCCCGACTGAGTCAGCTCGACCGCCACTTGAGGAGCGGCGGCGTCGCCACGGTGGTCACGACCACCATGATCACCACCGCCGAGAATGTCGCGGCGTCGATCATCGGCTCACCGTGGACGCGGATGCCCTGGCCGATCCCCGCGACGACGAGGCCCACCTCGCCACGCGGGATCATCGCCAGCCCGACGAACACGCGATCGACGCCTTTGTCGACCACGGCGAGCCCGCACACTTGCTTGCCGACGATGGCGGCCACCGTGAGCGCGACGGTGAGCCCGAGGATCCCGGAATGCGCGAGCGCCCGCAGATCGGTGCGCGCGCCCATGAGCACGAAGAAGATGGGAACGAGGAACTGGGAGACGGGATCGAGCAGCTCGGTGAGCCCTGCTTCTCCCCGCGCCTTGAAATCGCGGAAATGAGCGTCTTCGAGCACGAGCCCCGCGGCGAAGGCGCCGACGATGGGGGAGAGGCCGACCACCGCCGAGAGCCACGCGAGCACGAAGCACAGCGAAAGCCCGGCGGCGAGGAGGGCTCCGCGCGCACGCAACCGGAAAGCGAAGCGAAAGAGATGGGGCGAGAGGACGACCCCGAGGATGGTGGCGCCCACCAGGAACCCGGTCGCCTTGCCGGCGCCGAGCGTCACTTCGAGGGCGGAGAGGTGCTGGCCGAGATCCGCGGCGGAAGCGGTCGCGGTCACCACCGCCAGGACGAGCAGGCCGAGCACGTCGTCGATGACCGCGGCGCCCAGGACAATGCGCGCCTCGACGGTGTGCAACAGGTCGGCATCCTTGAAGACGCGAGCGGTGATCCCGACGCTGGTGGCGCAGAGCGTCGCCCCGATGAACGCGTCGGCGTAGGGGGAAGCGTCGGGAAGGAGCCAGCGGCTCACGCCGAATCCAAGCGCGAACGGAGCGATGACGCCGACCGTCGCGACCAGGAAGGCAGAGGCTCCGACGCGGAGCATCTGGCCGATGGTGGACTCGAGCCCCACTTCGAAGAGGAGGATCAGCGCCCCGACTCCTCCGAGGACGTCGAGTACGGGATCCCGCTTCATCGCCTCGAGGAAATCGATTCCGAGGAAGGCGACGTTCCCGAGCGCGATGCCGGCGACGAGCTCCCCCAGCACCGCGGGCTGCCGGGCCCGTACGGCCAGCTCGCCGCCGAGCTTGGCGGCCACCAGCACGCAGGCGAGGAACAGCGCTACCCTGGCGACGGGATCGGCTGGGACGTTCCCGGCGGCGGCGACGAGGCAGAGCGTCATGGTCGCGAACGGAGTATGAGGCCGCGGCCCGGGCCGCGCGACTTTTGTCGGAATGGACGAACATGTACGATGCGCGCCTCTTCCGGGAGCCCCGAGACATGAAAACTCTTCTTGCCGCAGTCCTCCTGCTCTGCGCCGCCGCTCCTTCGGCTTCCGCCCAGACCGAGCTCAAGCTCGGGCACGTCGGATCCCCCGGCTCTCTCTTCGCGCTTTCGGCCGACGAATTCGCCAGGCGGGTGAAGGAGAAGACCAAGGGAAAGGTCGTGGTCACCGTGTTCGGGTCGAGCCAGCTCGGCGACGATACCGAGATGATGCAGAAGGTGAAGCTCGGGACCCTCGACATGACGCTGCCTTCGACGGTGATGTCGTCGCTGGTCCCCGCCTACGGCCTCTTCGAGATGCCCTACCTGGTCCGCGACCGCGACCACATGAAGCGGATCGAGAAGGAGATCGTCTGGCCGACGCTTGCGCCGCTCGCCGAGAAGTCGGGCTACAAGGTCATCGCCGTCTGGGAAAACGGCTTCCGCCAGATCACCAACAACGCCCATCCCATCAAGGTCCCCGAGGATCTGCGCGGAATCAAGCTCCGCGTGCCCAAGGGCAAGTGGCGGATCAAGATGTTCCAGGCCTATGGAGCGAGCCCCTCCGCGATGGGTTTCTCCGAAGTCTTCGTCGCCTTGCAGACCGGGGTGATGGACGGCGAGGAGAACCCGCTCACCCAGATCTACACCGCCAAGTTCCAGGAGGTGCAGAAGTTCCTCTCCATGACCGACCACGTCTACACGCCCGCGTATCTCGTGGTGTCGGTGCGGAAGTGGGCCTCGCTCCCCGCCGATCAGCGCAAGGCCGTCGAGGAGGCCGCCAAGGAGACCCAGCCCTTCGTCTACGAGAACGGCGCCAAGATGGACAAGGACCTGCTCGGCAAGATCAAGGAGGCCGGGGTCAAGGTGAACGACGCCGACAAGGCCGCCTTCCAGAAGGCCTCCAAGCCCGTCTACGACGAGTTCGGGAAGGAAGTCCCCAACGGCAAGGAGATGATCGACAAGGCCCTCGCGCTCGGGCAGTCGAAGTGAAGAGATTGCGGAGCGCCGTCGAGCGGATCTTCGAAGTCGTCACCGTGGGGCTCCTCGTCGTGCTCGCCGTCGAGGTGCTGGCCGGCATCGTCTTCCGCGCCTTCCGCCGGCCGCTCGTCTGGTACGACGAGGTCGCCTCGGTGCTGCTTGCCTGGCTCACCTACTACGGCAGCGCGCTCGCCGCGCTGAAGCGCGCGCACATCGGGTTCCCTGGATTCGTCCGCGCCATGCCCCGCGCGCCGCGCACCGCTGCCCTGGTGGTCCGCGAGATCGCCGTCACCGGGTTCTTCCTCCTCCTCGCCTGGGAGGGCGCGCGCATCCTTGGCGAGCTCGGCGGAGAGACGCTCGTCACCGTGGACATCCCCGTCCGCTTGACGCAGTCGGTGATCCCCGTCGGCGCGGTGCTCTTCATCGTCGCGGAGCTGCTCACCCTGCCCGAGCGGATCCGCGAGGCAAGAGGCGAGGCGGCGCCGCCCTCGGACGTGGACAAGGCATCGAAGGAGCTAGCGCACTGATGGCCATCTTCGTCCTCTTCGGAGCGGTGCTGCTGCTGGTCTTCGTCAACGTGCCGATTGCCCTCGCGCTGGGCGTGGTGGCGGTGATCGCCATCCTGCAATCGAGCGGCTTTTCCGCGCTCGCCAACGCCCCGCTCGCCATGTACTCGGGCGCCACCAGCTTCCCGCTCATCGCCATCCCGCTCTTCATCCTGGCGGGCGCGATCATGAACGCCTCCGGGATCTCGCGACGGCTCATCGCGCTCTCCTCCGCGCTCCTCGGCTGGATGCGCGGCGCTCTCGCGCAGGTCACCATCGTCACCTCGATGTTCTTCGCGGAGATCTCCGGCTCGGCGGTGGCGGACGCCGCGGCGCTCGGGTCGATCCTCATCCCGGCAATGAAGAGCAAGGGCTACACGAAGGAGTTCTCCGCCGCGGTGCTCTCCTCGTCCGCGACGCTGGCGGTCATCATCCCGCCCTCCATCCCGATGATCCTCTACGCGGCGATGGCCGACACCTCGGTGGTGAAGCTTTTCGTCGCCGGCATCCTTCCGGGCGTCCTGGGTGGGCTGCTCATGATGGCCATCACCTGGTACTTCGCGCGCAAGCTCGACTTTCCCGTCGAGCAGAAGTTCGTGCCCGCCAATGTCTGGCCCGCTCTGAAGGAAGCGTCCTGGGCGCTGGTCCTGCCCGCCATCATCCTCGGCGGGATCTTCGGGGGAGTAGTCACGGCCACCGAAGGAGCGGCGCTGGCCGTGGTGGCCGCGATCGTGATCGGCGCGGGCATCTACCACGAGCTGCACTGGCACGACCTGTGGGTCGCGCTCATCGATGGGGTCACGCAGACGGCGGTAGTGATGCTGCTCGTCGCCGCCTCGGCGCTGCTCGGCGTCCATCTCACCGAGATCCAGGCGCCGCAGAAGCTGGCGGCGGCGGTGATGGCGATCTCCACCAGCAAGTGGGTGGTGCTGTTGCTCCTGAACGTGCTCTTCCTGATCCTGGGGTTCTTCCTTCACTCGGCGGCGGCGATCATCCTCGTCGTGCCGGTGGTGATGCCGCTCGTGCAGGCCGTGGGCATCGATCCCGTTCAGTTCGGGATCATCATCACCATCAACCTGGGAATCGGCCAGCAGACGCCGCCGGTCGCGAGCGTGCTCACCGTGGCCTGCTCGATCGCGAAGGCCGACATGTGGGAAGTGTCGAAGGTCAACGTCTGGTTCGTCGCGACGTTGCTCATCGTGCTCGGCCTGTCGACCTACATTCCGGTCTTCCCGCTTGCGCTGGTGAAGCTCTTCTACGGCTCGTAGCGGCCGCGCAGACCCGGGCGCTTCTGCGGCTTGCGGGTGATGACCGCGGCGACGATCGCTACGTAGAGCATCGCCACCACGCCGGAGCCCGCCATTTCGATGAAGGTGAGCATCTCCGCGAACCCTTCCTGCACGGTCGGGCTTGAACCGCCGCGCTGGATAAAAACACCACTACTGACGGGTGGGATCGCAAGGTCCACGAAGGCTACCCCGCTCCCGCTCCCTCCCCCTCCTCCCGACCCGCCCGGCTGGGAAGCGGACACTACTGGGTTTTTTCCGCGGTGCAGCGCGGTTCGGTGGCGCAGCGCACCACCAGTACCTGACCGCTCTTGGCGTGGAAGATCTCGCTGCACCCGTCGCTGCGCAGCCGGAGCCGGAAGTCGAGTCCGCCGCGGAGCCATTCGACGAAGGAGACCTTGCCGTCGCAATCGAGGTCCCGCAGCGCCGGCGGCACCTCGCCTTCGCGCGCGAGTTGTACTGCCCGCAGCGCGGAGAAGAGGAAGAAGGCGACCGGAAAGACGAGGATGAAAGTCAAAAGCGCTCGATTGCGCTTCAGGACTCCACCCGGTAGTTGGGCGCTTCCTGCGTGACCTGCACGTCGTGGACGTGGCTCTCGCGCAGGCCTGCCTGCGTGATGCGCACGAACTTCGCCCGCGTGCGCAGCTCTTCCAGGTTGCGCGATCCCGTGTAGCCCATGCCGGCGCGCAGGCCGCCGACCAGCTGGTGCACGTTCATCGCCAGCGGGCCCTTGTAGGGGACGCGCCCTTCGATGCCCTCGGGCACGAGCTTCTGGTTGTCTTCTTCGGCGGCCTGAAAGTAGCGGTCCTTCGATCCCTGCCGCATGGCGCCCATCGAGCCCATGCCCCGGTATGATTTATAGGAGCGGCCCTGATAGAGGATCACCTCGCCAGGTGCCTCCTCAGTGCCGGCGAACAGGGATCCAATCATCACGCTGTGCGCTCCGGCCGCGATGGCCTTCACGGCATCGCCCGAATACTTGATGCCGCCGTCGGAGATGCAGGGAACGCCGAAGCGCGACGCGGCGCGAGCGCAAACGTCCACCGCGGTTATTTGCGGCACGCCCACTCCGGCCACGACGCGCGTCGTGCAGATGCTTCCGGGGCCGATGCCGACCTTCACCGCATCGACGCCCGCCTCGCAGAGCGCCGCGGCGCCCTCGCCGGTCGCCACGTTGCCGGCGACCAGCTCGATGTCCTTGAAGTTGCTGCGCAGCGCGCGCACCGCCTCGACCACCGCCTTCGAATGGCCATGCGCCGTGTCGACGCAGATGACGTCGCACCCCGCACGCAGGAGCGCATGGACCCGTTCCTCTCGATCCGGCCCGACCCCCACCGCCGCGCCGACCAGGAGCCGGCCATGCTCGTCCTTGGCGGCGTTCGGGAACTGCCGGGTCTTCTCGATGTCCTTGATGGTGATGAGGCCCTTGAGCTCGTACTTCTCGTCGACGACGAGGAGCTTCTCGATGCGGTTCTCGTGCAGCAACTCCTTGGCCTCGTCCTGCGAGATGCCCTCGCGGCAGGTGATGAGATCGCGGGTCATCACGTCCTCGACCCGCTGCTCGAGGTTCTTCTCGAAGCGGAGGTCGCGGTTGGTGAGGATCCCGACCAGCCGCCCCTTGCGGGTGACCGGGATGCCGCTGATCTCGTGCTGCCGCATGAGCTCGAGCGCCTGGTAGATCTTCGCCTCGGGATCGATGGTGACCGGGTCGACCACCATCCCGCTCTCGTACTTCTTGACCTTGGTGACCTCGAGCGCCTGCTGCGCCGGGCTCAGGTTCTTGTGGATGAAGCCCATCCCCCCCGACTGCGCCATGGCGATGGCCGTGCGCGCCTCGGTGACCGTATCCATGGCCGCGCTCACGAACGGGATCTTGAGGCGGATGTTGCGGCTCAGCTGGGCTGCGACGTCCACCTGGCGCGGAAGGACCTCGCTCTCCGCGGGCAGCAAGAGGACGTCGTCGAAAGTCAGCGCCATCGGGAGGTTCGGGTCCAGCATCAGGCTCCTCTCAGGTGGCGGGCGAGTGTAGCGTCGGCCCACCACAGCGGCAAACGCACACCGCCTCACCCTTCCCGTCGGCGCCGCCGCGTTTCTTGCCGCGCCGCTTGTGGGGGTGCAATCTTCCGCGAATGTCCGAATCGGGCCCGCCGGGAGGACCGCCGTCGTCGCCTCCCCCGGGAGGGCGGCCGGGCGGCAAGCGCCCGGCCATCGGCCTCCAGCTCAAGCTCCCTTGCGCCACGCCGGACGAGGTGCGCGCACGCTACGGAGGCGATCTCAAGCAGTCGAAGTTCTTCATCCGCACCAAGCAGCCGCGCCCCGTGGACACGCTCGTGCGGCTCGATGCCTTGCTCTCGACTGGTGCGCCGTGTTTCCGGGCGGCTGCCATCGTGATGCGCGTCCGCGAGCCGCCCAATCCCCAGGCGCCGGTCCTGCCGCGCGCGGGCGATCCAGGGATGGAGCTCAAGCTCCTCGCCGTCGACGAGGCGGGACGCGAGCTCATCGTCTCGCTGGGCGGCACGCCTCCGCAGCCGCTCAAGGCCGATCCGGCGAAGGCCACCGCGCAGAAGCCGGCTGCGCCGGTCGCGGAACCCACCGAGAAGGCGGAGAAGCCGTCCCCGCCGCCGCCCGCGAAAGAACACCGGGCGCCGGAGGAAGCCGAGAAGCCCGTCGCTCCGGCGAGGCCCGCGCGAAGGGCGCCGATGATCGGCATCGATCTCGGCACCACCAATGCCTGCGCCGCTTTCGTGAAGGAGGGAAAGCCGACCGTCATTCCCTCGCGCGAAGGCTACAACACGATTCCCTCGATCGTCGCGTACAACGACAAAGGCAAGTTCATCGTCGGCCATCCCGCCAAGAGCCAGCTGCTCATCAATCCGCGCAACACGGTGGTGGGCGCGAAGCGGCTCATCGGCAGAGCGTTCACCTCGCCGGCGGTGAGCGAGATCAGCGGCCGCTTCGCCTACGAGGTGGTGGAAGGCGAGAACGGCGAGGCCGCCGTGCGCCTCGGCGACAAAGTCCTTTCCTTGCAGCGCATCTCCTCGATGGTGCTGTCCGAGGTGCGGGAGATCGCCCAGCACTGGCTGGGAACCGAAGTGAGCCGCGCGATCATCACCGTGCCCGCTTACTACAACGACAACCAGCGCCAGGCGGTGCGTGAAGCGGGCGCGCTAGCCGGGCTGACCGTGGAGCGCATCCTCAACGAGCCGACCGCCGCCGCCCTCGCCTTCGCCCACGGCCGCAATCTCGATCAGCGGATCATCGTCTACGATCTCGGCGGCGGCACCTTCGACGCAAGCGTCCTCCAGCTGGCGGCGAACGTGTACGAGGTGGTCTCGACCGGCGGCGACACCTTCTTGGGCGGCGTGGATTTCGACAAGGTCATCGTCGACCACCTCCTCTCCGTCTTCAAGGAGAAGAACGGGATCGAATTCCCCGGCGATCGGGTCGCCCTCCAGCGCATCACCGACGCGGCGGAGCGCGCCAAGATCGCGCTCAGCGAGCAACAGGAGACGCGCATCAACGTGCCCTTCGTCGCCCTGGTCGGCGACAAGCCCTACGACCTCGACGCAACCTTGACCCGCAGCGAGCTGGTGCTCCTCACTGGCCATCTCGTCGACCGCACCCTCTCGGTGTGCCGGGAGGTGCTCGCCGCCAAGGGCCTGAGCCCGAAGGACATCCAGGAAGTCCTTCTCGTCGGGGGACAGAGCCGGATGCCGCTGGTGCGGGAACGCATCCGCGCTTTCTTCGATCGCGAGCCCTCCAAGGCCGTCCATCCCGACGAGGCGGTGGCGCTCGGCGCGGCCATCCTCGCCAACAACCTCGATTCCGGGACCATGGGCAACGTCCTTCTCATCGACGTCTTGCCGATGAGCGTGGGCATCGGGCTTCCGGGCGGACGCTTCAAGAAGGTCATCGAGCGGAACATGCCGCTGCCTCACCGCCGCGGTTACACCATCTCCTCGACCCGCGACGACCAGAAGACGCTGGAGATCGCAGTGTTCCAGGGCGAGAGCGACAAGGCGCAGGAGAACGAGTACCTGGGAACGCTGACGGTGAACGACCTTCCCAAGGGACCGCGCGGCACGGCGCAGTTCGACGTCATGTTCGCGCTCTCCCCGGAAGCGCTCCTCACCGTGACGGCCGAGGAGCACGGCACCGCGCGCACCGTGATCGCGACTTTCACAACCAAGGCGACGCCGGAGGAGATCCGCAAGCGGCTCGAGGCAGAGGAAGAAACGCCGCAGGCGCAGTCGCAGTCGCCTGCCGCGGTCCCCGAGGCGGCCGCGCCCGCAGGCGGAGTGATGGGCTGGCTGCGCAGGCTCTTCGGTGGCGGCAAGGGACAACAGACCGGCGCGTAGAGCGGTCCCTCATGCCTCGGTGGTCCGCTTGAGCGGCGTCGGTTCCGTGGGAGCCCGTCCGCCCGGCAGCGAGGTCAACGTCGCCGCGGGCTTGCGCATGCGCTTGCGGACGAGGACGACGACCACCCACAAGGCGATCGCGGAAAACACGGCGACGAGGATCCCGAACTGCACCTCCTTCGCCACGTTCCAGGCCTTGTGGAGCATGCGGTGCTTGCCGGCCCAGTGCCCGAGCATCACCCAACCCGGAGCCGACAGGCAGGCGGCGAGGCCGTCGAAGAGGAGGAACTTCCAGTAGGGCACGCCGGTGGTTCCGGCGACGAAGTAGGTGACCGCGCGAACGCCGGGGAGGAAGCGCGCGACCATGATGAACTTCGCGCCGTGCCGCTCGAAGAGGCCGATGATGCGCTCGACCTTCTCGCCCGGAATGTGGCGGCCGAGGCGGGTGTCGAGGAGCGCCTCGCCGTAGGTCGCGCCGGCGCGAAAGATGATCGAGTCGCCGATGAGGATCCCGGCGAGTCCGACGAAGATCATTGCCGACAGCGACCCGACGCCGACCGGCGGACCCTTGCCGGCGAGGTACCCGCCGGTGATGAGCGCGACGTCTTCGGGAAGCGGCAGCCCCAGCCCGCAAGCGATGAGTACGGAGAACACGCCGACGTATCCGGCGACGCCGTGGAACTGCAGCAGGAAGTGGTACAGCGCGTTGTGCAGTCGGGCTCCCGGTCAGGGCAGTCCGTGGGAGAGCGTGTGGCACGGCCTCCGGGCCGCGATTGGACCAACGTCCGAACGTACCCGGCAGTTCCCGCCGCGGCAACCAACCGCAGCCGGACTCTTCTCGCACATGATTTTCCTCGAAATTCTACCTAACCCCGTTCGGCCTGCCGCTTTCCCACCTGCCAGGCGAGGAACTCGCGGAGCGGTCCCTTTGCGTCCCGCACCCGCTCCGCGAAGTCCTGCGCCAGCGCCAGGAGCAATTTGAGGCTGGCTTGGGGCTTCTGCTTGCGCAGTCCCTCGAAGGCGGACCGCTTGAGCACCGCAAGGATCACGTCGTTCGCAGCCAGGGCGGAGAGCACGTGCTCGCCCGGCGCGAGGAGCGACAGATTGCCGAGGGTATCGCCGGCGGTCACCTCGCCGAGCGGAGCCCCGCCGTCCCGCGGTTGGAGCTGGAGGGTCCCGCGAGCGACGAACATGAGGCAGTCGGACCGCTCGCCGCCGCGGAAGGCGAAGGTGCCGCGGCCGACGGACCGCTCCTCGCAGGCCTCGGCGAGAATGCGGACACCGACGTCGCTGAACTCGCGCAGGATCGGAGCCGCCCGGAGGGCGCCGAACAGATCGCTCACTTCAGCACCCGATGCTCGCGGGCGAGATGGACATATCGATCGGCGCTCGTGCGCAACGACTCGAGTTCGCTCGGGGTGAGCGGGCGCTTCACCCGGCACGGAGAGCCGAGGGCAAGGACGCCGCCGGGAATCTTCGTTCCGGGAGTAACCACGCTGCCCGCGCCGACGATCGTCTCCGCGCCGACCTCGACCTCGTCGAGCACCACGCTTCCCATGCCGATGAGAGAGAGGTCGCCGATGGTGCATCCGTGGAGGATCACCCGATGCCCGACCGTCACCCGGGCGCCGACGCGCGTACCGATGCGCTCGTTGAGGACGTGGACGACCGAGTTGTCCTGGATGTTGCTGTCCTCGCCGATGATCACGGGCTGCTCCTCGGCGCGAAGCACGGTGCCGTACCAGACGCTGGCCCGGGCGCCCACCGTCACGTAACCCACGACCATCGCGGAGTCGGCGACGAAGGCGTCGGCGGCGACCCGGGGCACCCGGGCGCGATACGTCCGGATGGTCATGCCTTCTCCCTGGTGCCGCGGGCGCCAGGAGGCCCCTCGTCCGAGGTGGCGGGTCCCTCGGCGACCTGCTGCAGCTTGGATGGTTCGCCGCGGTTCACCCGCTCGAGAGCGTCGGCGAGCGCATTCACCTCGTGCGACAGCATGTCGAGACTGCGGCGCAGGCCGGCGCCCGCCACGTCCACCGAAGCGGAATCCGCCGAGCGCATGCGGACGATCTGGGTGTGGAGGCTCTCCAGCGTGTAGGAGATGCGGGTGTGCTCGGCGTCGAAGCGGGCCGCGCTCCGGGCCAGCTCGGCGCGCTGATCGCGCTGGGCGTCGAGAGCGGCGAGAGCGCTGGCGAGCCGCATCTTGGTGACCTCGTCGGACTCGCGCTCGATGCGTCCGGAGAGCGCCTCGCGCTCGTGGGTGAGCCTGGTGTCTTCCTCGGCGGAGAGGAACCTGCGCAGCTCCCGCTCGCGCCGCGTCAGGTCGCGGCAGGTGCTCCGCAAGGCGGCGATGGTTTCCTCGGGCTTGCGGAAGATCTCCTTCACCGCGTCGGGGGACGTCCGTAGCTCGGCGAGGATTCTGTCGCAGATCGCGTCTACCCGGACATCGCGCGGGTCCGCGCCGGGGGCCGAGGCCGCGACGGTGCCGGCGGGAAACGGAGTGCGCACTACGGGTGCGGGATCGAAGCGGCCTCCGAGGGAGCCGAACCTCTGGGCCCGCGCGCGCGCCTGTGCGTCGGCAGCGCTGACGCTGGCCGGTACGCGGGCCGAGACGGGCGCCTCGGCGATCGGCTTGGTGATGCCGGTATGCCGGGCGATGACTCGCGTTCCGCGGCTCCCGAGGCCCGCGGCCGGAAAGATGAGCCACCACAAGAACGGCAGGGCGCTCAGCGCCACGATGAAGAGCACGATGGCCCCGAGGAGCCACAGGTACCCTTCGAAAAGGCTGGCGTTGGCGATGCGCGCCTCGCGCTCGGCCCGGCGCCGGAGCTTGCGCTCGAGGCGCCTTTGCCAGCGCTCCCGCCCCCAGTCCGGGTAAGCGCTGCGCAGGCTCTCGGTCCAGGTGCGGACCACGTCCTCTTGCTGCGTCACCCCGCGCGAAATCGCGTCCTGGGCGCGCCGCAAGCTCGCCTGAAGCTGCTCCTGCCAATCTGGGATGGGCGGGGTGCTCAATCGCACAGGCTCCAGGCGGTCCGCCTCATCGGGGGCCGGGAATTGTTAGCACGGAAGGGCTGTCACGGCAGCACTTCGGCGGCAGCCCGTGCGAGGTCGTCAACCGAGCGCACGACCACGACCCGCGTGCAGTAGCGCGCGTACAGCGGCATCTCGCTGTCCCCGAAACCCCAGCTCGCTTCCTCCTCGGGGCACAGCCACAGGACCCGGCGCGCCTTCCGTTTCAGTTCCGCGAGGACGTGGGCGTTGGGCGGGTTGTAGTTGCTGCGGCCGTCTCCGATGACGATGACGGTCGTCCTGCGCGTCACCGAGCCCATCCAGGTCCTCTCGAACATCTTGAGCGCGTGCCCGTAGTTCGAGTTGGCCGAAGTGTTGATGACCTTTCCGGCGGTGGCGAGATCGACGGCGGAGGAGACGTCCATCTTCTTGAAGAGGTGGGTCACCTCGCCGACATCGCTCACGAACACGAACGAACGTACGCGGGCGTAGAGCTCCTGTAGCGTGTAGACGAACTGCAACATCAGCCGCGACACGTTGCGGACCGAGTCGGACACGTCGCAGAGGACGAGCACCTCCGGACGTTCGGCGCGGCGGGAGCGGAACACGAGCTTCGCGGGGAAGCCGCCCGTCGAAAGGTTCTTGCGCAGGGTGCGGCGGACGGAGAGCGCCCCTTTGCGGCGGGCTTTGCGCCGACGTGAAAGCCGGGCCTTGAGACGTTCGGCGAGGCGGCGGACGACGCCGCGCATTCGTTCGATCTCCTGGGGCGTGAGCGAGGCGAGGTTCCGGTGGAGGAGCGCGTTCTCGCCCTTCCGTTCCGGGTCCCGCGCCTTCTGCTCTCGATCGGCCACGCGGCGAGCGGCCTCTTCGAGCGCCTTGAGCGTGGTGCTCACCCGCTTGGAGACGACTTCCAGCGAGCCCGGAGCGAGTCCTGCGTCCCTCAATCGGGCGAGAAACGCCTGCATCTCCTGCTCGGCCTTCGTTCCGCCGGCCGCCTGGAGCAGGCGGCGGCTATAGAAGCCGCGCTGGAGCGGACTCGTCAGTCCTCGGAAATCGACGTCCTGCATCGCCGTGCGCAACAGGCGCGCGAGCTCGTCGGCGCGGCCCTGCACGAGGGCCTGCGTCAGATCGGAAAGCTGCATGCGCGACAGCTCCTGCGCCGCTTGCTCCAGCTCGCCCGCGGTCAGCTTTTCCGCCTCGAGCGCGGCGAGGAGCGAGCCCTGCAGGCCCTCGAGCAGATCCTTGATTCCGAGGAAATACAGTTCGAAGAGGCGGTCGAAGACGGCAGCGTCCGACCCGCGCTTCACCAGCGTAGCGCGGAGCGCACCGCGGAAAGGCGCTTTCTCCGCCAGGCCGACGGCCAGCACGGCGCGGGCAGCATCCGCCACCTCCGCTGGGGAGACGCGCAAGCCGTTCTGGCGCAAGAGACCGGCGAACTCCTCGATCCGGGCTTCCATCGAAGGGGAAGGTAGCGCGAAGCGCTACCGTCCGCCTTCAGCGCTTCTTCTTGTTGGCGGGCTCGCTCTCGGCGACGGGACCGTCGCGCCAGATTCCGTCCTTGTACTTCAGGTCGGCCTTTTCCTGCTTGCGCTCGCCCACCGGGCCGAGGTCGCCGGCCTTCTCGAGCTCGGGCGGCTCGGGTTCCTTCTTGGGGTCGTCGACGCCGATGCGGGGGTCGGGACGCTTGATCGAGGCCATCGGATTCCTCCGGATGAAAGCTCCGTACCGGCGGGTCGGTGCGCAACTGCCGATCCGCCCGCCCGGCTGCGCGGCGGGCAGGCGCCTCATCGGCGCGCGAGCTTGGCCCGCAGGCGCGATTCGAGCGCGGCGGCGATGCGGATCGCCCCGCGCGGGCCGGGATGCCCGTCCTCGAGAAGCTCGTCCTGGGGAAGGTCCACCACGACGAAGTCGAGCCCCGGCGCTTCGAACAGCTCGTGCAACATCCACCGCGGCGTGTAGCCGGTGACGAGGAAGACGCAGGGGAGGCCGCGAGCCTTCGCCAGGGAAGCCATGCCCGAGAGCACGGCTCCGACGGAGCGCATCCCCTCTTCGATCGCGGCGTCCGATCGGTAGAGGTGGCTCCAGGTCCGGAAGAGGCCCGAACGCTCCAGCAATCCGGGTGGCTGCGGCGGCACGAATTCGAATCCCGCGAAGGGCAGCGGGTGCGCCGGCGGATGGAGCTGGCCAGCGAAGCTTCGCCCGACCAGGCCGGGCATGAAGACGCCGACGACCGCCACGGGGCGCTCGAGCTTCGGAAGCGCATCCGCGAGCCGCAGCCACGACTGATCGATCCGATACGAAGGGCTGGCGAGATTCACCACCTGCAACCGAAGGCGCGCGCCGAGGAGCGCGGCGAACGTCTCCTCCCAGCGCAGGCCGAATCCCGCCATCGCGGATTCGCCGGTGAACACGAGCGAAGGTGCCGCCGGATCGATGGCGGCGCCGGGGATCCGGCGACCCTCGCCATCGGTCTGGAAGCGGATCTCGCGCGCCGAGAGCACCTCCACTCGATCCATCGATGGGCGGAAGGTGGTTCCGTAGCGCGGATGACGGGCGGTCAGATCCGCCGTGGCGGCGAGCAGATCGGGCCGGATGACCTTCTCGATACGCCAGCGCAGGACGATCTCGGCGGCAGGAAGCGAGAGCAGCGCTCCGAGGACGAGTCTGCCAGCCGAAGCGCCCCTCGGCACCCGAGGAACGACCAACAGCAGGAGCGCCGCCGCGGTCACCGCTGCCGCGCGGAACCCGACCACGATGCCGCTGCCCGCCGGGAGGAAGAATTGCTGCGGCAGGAAGACGTGGTTCGCGAACCAAGGCCCGTCGCAGCGCCAGGCGAATGCGAGGAGTGCGCACGCGACGAGGAGGACCGCACTTTGTGCCAGCCTCCGGGGCATGCGCCATGGAGTATAGGACGCGCGGCCCTTCGCTCGACAATGCGCGCCGAGCGACGTGTTGATGCCTTGACGCTCCTTCGGATGAGCATCATGATGTTTCGGTGCGGACGACGGTAACTCTCGCGGCGGACCTCGCCATCAAGCTCAAGAAACTCGCGCAGCGCTCCGGCCGCTCGTTCAAGGCGACCTTGGACGAGGTGCTGCGCAAAGGGCTTCTGACGCAGGCGCGTGCCGCTGCGCCGAAGCGCTTCGTCGTGGTACCTCACGCGGGAGGATTTCGTCCGGGGGTCGACGAGGCGAGGCTGAACCAGCTCCTCGATCAGCTCGACGCCGACGAGCTCGTCGATGAGGCCGGTTCGAACCGGTGATCCTTCCTGACGTCAACCTCCTCGTGTACGCGTACAACAGGGACGCGCGCCATCACCGCGAGTGCCGCGCCTGGTGGGAGAGGCTCCTCTCCTCGTCCGAGCCGGTCGGCCTCCCTTGGGCGGTGAGCTGCGGTTTCATCCGCTTGATGACGCACCCGTCGATCCTCGTCCGTCCGCTCGATCCTTCGCGTGCCGTCGCTCATGTAGGGTCATGGCTTGCGCGGCCCAACGTCGAGGTGCTCGACCCGGGCCCGCGGCATCTCCAACTGCTCGATCGTCTTCTCGCCGACCTTGGCGTCGCGGGGAACCTGACCACCGATGCGCACCTGGCCGCCCTCGCGATCGAGCACCAGTGCGAGCTCCACTCGAACGACGCCGATTTCGGCCGCTTCTCCGGCCTGCGCTGGCGCGACCCGCTGCAGGCGGGCGTGGCCTCCGACTAGCCGCTCGATCCGGATGAGCGCTCGAACCGGGCCACTACCTCGAAGTGCGCCGTCTGCGGGAAGAGATCGAGCGGCCAGGCCTTCCGCAGGCGGTACCCGGCCGAAGCGAGAAGCTTCGCGTCCCGGGCGAGCGTCGGGGCATCGCAACTGACGTAGGCGATGACCGGCAAGCGCGCGGCAGCCAGCGCCCGGACGGCCTCGGCCGCGCCGGTTCGCGGTGGGTCGAGGAGCGCGGCGTCGAAGTCCGGCAGATCGCGCGCGACCTGCGCCGCATCTCCCGCGACGAGCCGGAGCTTTCCGGAGAAGGCGGGAACCTCGTCGGCGCTGCGCCGCAAGAGCTGCAATGCGGGAGCGGAGGATTCGACGCCGACCACCGATTGCGCATGCGAGAGCAGCGGCAGGGTCAGCGTTCCTGTTCCGCAGAAGAGCTCGAGCACCCTCCCCGACCCGGCATCTCCCAGGGCATCGAGAGCAGCGGCGCGCAAGGCCGGAACCATCGAGCGGTTTGCCTGCGCGAAAAGATCGGGCCGCGAGCGGAGGCGGGTCCCCGAGATATCTGCCGAATCGAGCAGCACGGGATCGCCGGCGATCTCCTCCCCGAGCACGGCTCCGGCAACGACGCCTTTGTCGACCAGCGCCCGGATCCGTTTGCGCAGAGCCGGCGTCGCGGCTGCGGCGCGCACGTCGATCGCTCCCTTCCCCGCGCCGCTGGTGTCGAGACCCAGATCCTCCGCTCCGGGAAACTCGACCCCACGGAGCTTCTCGAACAGCCCTTGCAGAGGCTCTTCGAAGAGCAGGCACTGTTCGACAGGGACGACTCCTTCCTCGGGTGCGCCTGCGAATCCCCACCTTCCCCTGGGCCCGCGATGCAGGCGGGCGCGCCGCCGGTACCGCAGCTCTCGCGGGCTCGGGACGATCGGACGCAGCTGGTAGCTTCCGCGAGCGATGCCGCCGATGCGCTCCAGCGCATCCACCGTCAGGGCCTCCTTGGCGGCCAGTTGCCCGGCGTACGCGACGTGCTGCAGCGGGCACCCCGCGCAGCGCTCCACGATGGGGCACGGAGCCGCGACGCGCGCGCTGCCGGGCTCCACGACGCGGATCGCCCGGGCGTGCTCGAAGCGCCCCTCGCCGGAGATCTCGGCCTCCACGAGATCGCCGGGCGCTCCGCCGCGCACGAAGACCACCCGCCCGTCATGATGCGCGAGCCCTTCGCCTCCGTGCACGATCGATCGGATGCGGAGTGCGGTTTTCACACCGCTGACTTCAAGTCCTGCGCCAGCTGTTCGATGACGCGTCCGAGAAGGGCCCGGGTCGGGCCGTCCGTCTCGATGAACTCGATGCCCATGCCGGGCTCGTCCACGGAAGGACCCGACGGCTGCGCCCAGACCACCCGCCCGAACAGCTTGCACTCCGGCTGCCCGGGAAGCTGCAGGAGCACCGAGACGTGCTCGCCGACCGGCGGAGCCAGCGGGGAGTTCACGAAGCACCCTCCCTCGGAGACGCTGGTGCTCCATCCCGAAAATCCGCCGTGCTTTTCGGTATCGACGGCCACCATCACCTCGTGATGGAGCCGGGGCCAGCGCCGTTTGGGCTGCTCGGTCATGCGGTGACGGACGCTACCACGTGCAGGTCCCAGGACGAACCTACACCGCCATGGTCCGTAATTCGGGGGACACGCGCAGGCGCGCCCCGGTGATCTTCTGTACGTCCTCGGGCGTGTGGCCGGGAGCAACCTCCTTCAAGAGGAGGCCCTGTGGCGTTACTTCCAGGTAAGCCATGTCGGTAATGATGGTGTTCACGCACTTCTTGCCCGTGAGCGGCAGCTTGCACCGGTCGAGGATCTTGGGCGCACCGCCCTTGGCGGCGTGCTCCATGGCGACGATGACGCGCTTCGCGCCCGTCACCAGATCCATCGCGCCGCCCATGCCCTTCAACACCTTGCCGGGGATGGTCCAGTTGGCGATGTCGCCCTGCTCGCTCACCTCCATCGCGCCGAGGATGGCGAGGTCGATGTGGCCGCCGCGGATCATCCCGAAGGAGTCGGCGCTGGAGAAGAAGGCGGTCCCCTTGATCTCGGTGACCGTCTCCTTGCCGGCGTTGATGAGATCGGGATCGAGCTCCGCCTCGGTCGGGTACGGGCCGATGCCCAGCATCCCGTTCTCGCTCTGGAAGATGACGTCGATCCCCTTCGGCAGGTAGTTCGCCGCCATCGTCGGGATGCCGATCCCGAGGTTGACGTACATCCCGTCCTTCAGCTCTTTCGCCGCGCGGGCGGCGATCTGCTCGCGGGTCAGCGGCATCAGGCGGCCCTCATGGTGCGCTTCTCGATCGGCTTCTCGTAGTTCTTGCCCTGGAAGATCCGCTTCACGAACACGGACGGTACGTGGACCTGGTCGGGCTCGAGCTCACCGACCTCGACCAGGTGCTCGACCTCCGCGATGGTGATGCGCGCCGCGGTGCACATCATCGGCGAGAAGTTGCGGGCGGTCTTGCGGAACACGAGGTTGCCCCACTTGTCGCCTTTCCATGCCCGGACGATGGCGTAGTCGGCCTTGAGCGGCTTCTCGAAGATCATCTCGCGGCCGTCGATGACGCGGGACTCCTTGCCCTCGGCGATCTGGGTGCCGGCGCCCGTCGGCGTGTAGAAGCCACCTAGGCCGGCGCCGCCAGCGCGGATGCGCTCGGCGAGCGTGCCTTGTGGATTGAGCTCGACCTCCAGCTCCTTGGAGAGGAACTGGCGCTCGAACTCCTTGTTCTCGCCGACGTAGCTCGCGATCATCTTGCGGACCTGCCGCGATTTCAGCAGCACGCCGAGGCCCTTGTCGGTGGTCCCGCAGTTGTTGCTGATCACCGTCAGGTTCTTCACTCCCTTGCGGTGGATCGCGGCGATCAGGTTCTCGGGGTTCCCGCACAGGCCGAACCCTCCGGACATGATCACCGCGCCGTCCTGCATGTCGCGGATGGCCTCGTCCGCACTCCCGACCACTTTGTTCATGCATCCCTCTCGACGATGAGCGCGATGCCTTCGCCGCCGCCGATGCAGAGCGAGGCGAGGCCGCGCTTCTTCTTCAGGTCCTTCATCGCGTACAGGAGCGTCACGAGCAGGCGGCAGCCCGAGGCGCCGATGGGGTGCCCCAGTACCACGGCGCCGCCGCGGACGTTGACCTTGTCCGGCGTGATGCCGACGAGCTTGTTGGCGGCCATCGTCACCACGGCGAACGCCTCGTTGATCTCCCAGAGATCGATGTCCTTCGCCTCCAGGTTGGCACGGGTGAGCGCCTGCTTGATGGCGTCGGCGGGGGCGATGGTGAACTCGACCGGATCGCGGGCGGCATGGCCGAAGTCGCCGATCCGGCCGAGCACCTCGCGCCCTTCCTTCTTGGCGCGCTCGGCGCTCATCAGGACCACCGCCGCCGCGCCGTCGTTGATGGACGACGCATTCGCCGCCGTGACGGTGCCGTCCTTCTTGAAGGCGGGCTTGAGCGACGGGATCTTCTCGGGCTTGGCGAGCTTCGGGCCCTCGTCCTCGCTCACGAGCGTCTTGTTGCCCTTCCTGTCGGTGATCTCGACCGGGACGATCTCCGCCTTGAACGCGCCTTCTGCCTGGGCCTTCTGCGCGCGGCGGGTCGACTCCATCGCGAACTCGTCCTGCGCCGACCGCGAGAATCCCATGTCGGTGGCGCATTTCTCGCCGCACATGCCCATGTGCATGTCGTTGTACGGGTCCCAGAGGCCGTCGTGGATCATCAGATCCTTGAACTCGACGTTGCCCATCCGGGCGCCCTGGCGGAGCGAGCTCGTGAAGTAAGGCGCGTTCGACATCGACTCCATGCCCCCGGCCACCACCACGTCGGCTTCGCCGAGCGCGATGACGCGGGCTCCCTCGATGACCGACTCGAGGCCCGACCCGCACACCTTGTTGACGGTGACGCACGGTACGTTGTTGGGGATGCCCGCGTAGAGGGCCGCCTGGCGCGCGGGCGCCTGCCCGACGCCGCCCTGGAGGACCTCACCCATGAAGACGGTCTTCACCTGATCCGGCGCAAGTTTTGCGCGCTCCAGGGCCGCCTTGATGGCGGTCGCACCGAGCCTCGGCGCGGGCACCGCGGCGAGCGTTCCGAGGAACGCTCCGATCGGCGTGCGGGCCGCTCCGACGATTACGACTTCGTGCAATCTGCGTTCCTGGGCCATGAACTGCTCCTCTCGATTGGGTCGAAAGGGATTCATAACCCGGCTTTGGCTGTCAAGCCGCGCTCTTTAGCCCCCTTCGATCGGGTCGACGCGCTGATCGCAGCCCGCAAGTCGACGATCTCCTTCTTCAACTCGTCGATCTCGCGCGCCTGCACCTTCAGCGCCGCCACCGCCATGCTCGCGTACCCGTACAGATCGACCTGGTCGCGTTCCGGCGCAACGCAGGCGAGCGACTCGTGGC
>Ga0209474_10000435_pt1 | contig 45973 bp, 41 predicted proteins | sample GraSoiAngelo_145_FD_185902 | JGI IMG/M metagenome (GOLD analysis project Ga0209474, IMG submission 185902) | Grasslands soil microbial communities from the Angelo Coastal Reserve, California, USA - 14_1009_05_20cm (SPAdes) (version 2) | ecosystem: Environmental > Terrestrial > Soil > Grasslands...
CGGTGGCGACGTTCTGTTTCTCGATCGCTATGGGCCCGTGGCGACGTTCTGTTCTCGATACGCCCGAGCGCAACAGCGCGAACGCGTTAGCACGTGACGGTATGGGCCCGTGGCGACGTTCTGTTCTAGATACGCGCGAGGGCTACGGCCCGAGCGCGTGTGCGCGTGGGGGTGGGGCCCCACGCGATTAAGAGAGGTCGGCGATGGCAGACAAGGTCAAATGCGCGCATCCGGCCTGCAGCTGCATGGTGGAAAAGGGCGGGCAGTACGGCAAGTACTGCAGCGAACACTGCAAGGAGAAACGCGATTCGATCGAGCTGCGATGCGAATGCCGGCACCCCGAATGCCGCTGACTCGTGCGCGATAACGATCGGTAATCGTCATACGTTGACGCGTGGCTAAAGCCTCGCGCTCCAACCTGCTTGTCGCGCTTCAACTTCCTTATGGTTGGCACGATTGCTGCTCGACTATGGGGTGTGACGCACGTCCGGCGGGCGATTTGGATTACGGTCGCGCTGAGCTCCGCGCTCGTCGTCCTCGCGGTTCTGTTCGTCGCCGCCGTTCCGCTCACCTCGAACACACTCCGTCACCGCATCGTCCGCACCCTCTCGGAACGGCTGAACAGCGACGTCGAGCTCGGCGATTTGCACCTGCGCGTGTTCCCGCGTCTTCATGCAGACGGAGTGGCTCTTCGGATTCGGGAACATGGTCGGACCGACGTCCCGCCGCTGATTGGCGTGAGGAATTTCACCGTCGAGGCGGATCTGCTCGGCCTGCTGCGCAAGCGCGTCGCCCACGTGCGGATCGATGGCCTCGAGATCAATATTCCGCCCGACGACGATCGCGGGAAGGTGAAGCAGGACGCGCGCGCTGCGCCGCGCAAGCCTGACGTCGATCCGTCGCACATCGAGGACGGCGTCGTCGTCGACGTGCTCGACGCGGATGGCGCGCGGCTCGTGATCATCCCGCGCAAGACCGGCAAGAAACCAAAGGTCTGGGACATCCACACCCTGCGAATGCGGAGCGTCGGCGGCGCGCAGGCGATGCCGTACGAGGCGACGCTGACCAACGGCGTGCCGCCCGGAGAGATCTTCACGTCGGGTCGATTCGGACCGTGGCAGCCCGACGCGCCGGGCACCACGCCGCTCGAGGGCAAGTTCACGTTCGATCGCGCCGACCTCAGCGTCTTCAAAGGCATCGCCGGAACGCTTGCGGCGCGCGGGACGTTCGGCGGCGCGTTGAACCGGATCGACATCCACGGCGAGACGGACACGCCTGATTTCGTCGTGAACGTCGGCGGTCACCCCTTCGATCTCCACGCGAAGTACCACACGATCGTCGACGGCACGAACGGCGACACCAGGCTGGAGCGAATCGACGCCAGCTTCCTGAACTCGTCGCTCGTCGCGTCGGGCAGCGTGCTCGATCCGCCCGGACACGAGCACGGGCGGCCCGTCTCGCTCGACGTACGAATGGACCACGCGCGCATCGAAGACGTGATGCGCATGGCCGTCAACACGTCGCAGCCGCCGATGGTCGGCGGGCTGACGCTGACGACGAAATTCTTCCTGCCGGCCGAAGACAGGGACGTCGCGGAGCGCCTGCGACTCGACGGCCGGTTCGCGCTTGCCGGGGCGCGCTTCACCAACATCGATGTGCAGGGGAAGATCGACGAGCTCAGTCGCAGGAGCCGCGGGGAGCCGGAGCGGAAGGATCGCGTGCTCTCGAATTTCTCGGGCCGATTCACGCTGGCTGACGGACGCTTGTCGCTGCCGGATCTGACGTTCGGCGTTCCAGGCGCGACGATTCGACTCGCGGGCGGTTATGCGCTGAAGCCGGGAACGCTCGACTTCCACGGCACGATGCTGATGGATGCGAAGATCTCGGAGATGACCACGGGGTTCAAGTCGCTGCTGCTCAAGGCGGTCGACCCGCTGTTCAACCGGAACGGCGGCGGCAGCGCGATACCGTTCACGATCACGGGGACGCGCAAGGACCCGTCCTTCGCGCTCGATTACCACCGCGTCTTCAAGCGCGGGAATACGCCCTGAGCCAGGCTCGCGCCTCGCTGGAGGCCGGGCACGCCGCCGCCACCAGCCGCCAGAACCGCGGCGAATGATCCATTCGCTTCAAATGCATCAACTCGTGGATCAGGACGTAGTCGCGCACCCAGTCGGGCATTCGGATGAGGCGCCAGTTCAGACAGATGTGTCCGCCGCGCGAGCACGATCCCCAGCGCCATTTCTGATTGCGCACGCTGACGCGCGTGACCGTGACGCCGTGCCGAGACGCGAGCTCCAGGAGCCGCGCCGGCAGCTCGCGTCGCGCGCGCGCGCGCAGATCCCGCAGAACGTCGGCGGGAACGTCCACCGACCGCGCGCGCTCCACGCGTTCGCGCTCCGCGCGACGCCGCTCGTTCTCGATCCATGCGCGCTCGCGCGCGGCGAACGCGGCCGCTTCCTTCCTGGACCCCCATCGCGGAATCGTCACGCGCACCATCCCATCGTCTGCGACGCGGATCACATAGCGTCGCGCGCGCGGATGGCGGACGAAGAGGATTTCTGGGGCGTCGAATGGCAGGTCGATTTGAATCAATGGCCTCCGTAGACGACGTAGCCGCGCTTGCGGAGGCTGTCGGCCAGAAAGACTTCCATCTCCTTCGCCTTCGCGTACGGCATCGGATTGAGGTGCGCGTACAGCTTCGGCACGAGCCGCTCGCCGCAGCGCTTCACGACGCGCGCGGCCTTGACGCCGTTCTTGTGATTCTCGAATCGCCGCTCGGGCGAGAGGCCCGTCATCCCGACGTAGTAGCCGGCCCTGCCATCCTTCTTCGGGTTTCGAAGATAGACGACGTAGACGTTGTGGTGATCGCTGTCTTTGCGGATGCCGGCCACGTTTCTCGACGAGCGACGCCGTTCATTATAGCTGTGGTAAATGTCGTCGATCGCTGACAACTCGTCGCAACTGGGCATCGACATCGCGGTCATCGTCGCGATGTTCCAAGTACGGCGGCCAGCAATTTCTGGACGGCGGGTCCCCTTGCGCTCGTCAACGTCTTCGACGCGGGACGGCGCCGCGCGGTCAAAGAGCAGGCGCTCGCGTCGTACGACCAGGCCGCCGCGTCGTACCGGGAATCGGTGCTGGCGGCGTTCCGCGAAGTGGAAGATCAGCTGTCGACGCTGCACGTTCTCGACGAGGAGGCCGCGATTCAGGCGAACGCCGTCGCCGCGTCGGAGCGATCGCTGACGCTCGCCAACAATCGCTATCGCGGCGGCGTGACCAGCTATTTCGAGGTGATCACCGCCCAGCAGGCGGCGCTCGCGAACGAGCGTGCAGCCGTCAACATCCTGATCCGCCGCATGAACGCGACGTTGCTGCTGCTCAAAGGGCTGGGCGGCGGCTGGAACGTGTCGATGCTGCCGGCGATCTCCACACGGTAGCGCGAGCCTTTCAGGCGAGCGCGAGCCTTTCAGAAGAGCGCGAGCCTTTCAGGCGAGCGCGAGCCTTTCAGAAGAGCGCGAGCCTTTCAGGTGAGCGATGCCGCGGCACGAGCCGTCAGGGCGAGCGCGTCAGTTCCCCGAGTCACGTTAGACTACCGGGACACCATGCGAGCGATGGTGCTCGAAGGCCCGGGCCCGAAGCGCCTGACGTCCGCGGATCGTGAAATTCCAATCGCGCTGCCCGGCGAAATCCGCGTCCGCGTCCGCGCGTGCGGCGTATGCCGGACCGACCTCCACCTCGTCGACGGCGACCTGCGCGACGGCGAGTTTCCGATCATTCCCGGACATGAGATTGTCGGCGTCGTCGATCAGCTCGGCGACGGAGTGACGGAGTTCGCGGTCGGCGATCGCGTGGGGATTCCATGGCTCGGCTACTCCTGCGGCGAGTGCGGGTTCTGCACGAGCGGACGCGAGAACCTGTGTCCCGACGCGCGCTTCACCGGCTATCACATCGACGGCGGCTACGCCGACTTCACCGTCGCCGACGCGCGCTACACGTTCAAGATCCCCGACGGTTACGCCGACGCCGACGCCGCGCCGCTCCTGTGCGCCGGCCTCATCGGGTACCGCGCCTATCGAATGGCGGGCGCCGGCAGGTGTGTGGGCCTCTACGGATTCGGCGCCGCCGCGCACTTGATCGCGCAGCTCGCCGTCTATCAGGGCAAAGAGGTGTTCGCCTTCACGTCGCCCGGAGACGACGCGGCGCAAACCTTCGCGCGATCGCTCGGCTGCGCCTGGGCGGGCGCCTCGACCGAGACGCCGCCCTCGCCAATGGACGCCGTCATCGTGTTCGCGCCGGTAGGCGCGCTTGTGCCCACGGCGCTCGCGCATCTGATGCCGGGCGGCGTCGTCGTGTGCGCCGGCATCCACATGAGCGATATCCCGTCGTTTCCATACTCGCTGCTGTGGCAGGAGCGCGTCATCCGGTCCGTCGCCAACCTCACGCGGCAGGACGCGCTCGAGTTCCTGACGATCGCGCCGAAGGTGCCGATCAAGACGCACGTCCAGTCTTACGCGATCGGCGAGGCGAACCGGGCGCTCGACGATCTGCGCGGCGGCCGCGTGACCGGCGCCGCCGTGCTGACGGTATGACGGAGGAAGAACGGCAGGTCGTCGCGCGGCTGACCGAGCTCGGCATCCCCTACACGCGGCACGAACATCCGCCGGTCGCGACGGTCGAAGAGGCGGAGCAGCACTGGACGGGCATCGACGCGACGCATTGCAAGAATCTCTTTTTGCGGAATCAGAAGGGGAACCGCCATTACCTCGTCGTGCTGATGCATTTGAAAAAGGCGGATCTGCGGAAGGTCGCGGATCAGATCGGCGACGGCAAGCTGAGCTTCGCCTCGCCCGAGCGGCTGATGACGCGCCTCGGGTTGACGCCGGGATCGGTGTCGCCGTTCGGATTGATCAACGATCGTGACCACTCCGTGCGTGTGGTGCTCGACCGCGATCTGAAGTCGGCGTCGCGGCTGTCGTTCCACCCCAACATCAATACGGTCACGTTCACCATTGCGGCCGCCGACTTCCAACGTTTCCTCCACGCCTGCGGCAACACCGTCCAGCACGTCACGGTTTGACCAGGCATCAGAATCGGTCGACGTCCGATCCCCGGGTCTGACAAGGGTCGAACCGGTGTCAGACCCGCGTCGGACGCGACAGCGCGTCGTTCGTTTTTGCCGCCTGCAATCCGAGTTGGACACCTACATCTGCGACGTTCTGTTCTAGATACGCGCGCGGGCTACGGCCGCGCGCGTCAGCGCGTGACAGCCTTGAGCCGTTGCGAGGCGCGCATGCGCCGGGCAACAGCGGCGGGGGTGGATTCCCCGCCGCAGTGAATAAGTGGGGCTCCACGCGTTTAAGAGAAGTGACCTACCCTGTCACGCATGCGCCGTATGCTGGCGGTCATGGCGCACGAACCCGACGAAGTTGCGGCCGACGAATGGGTTAGCTTCCCAGGCGGAGAGCTGGAAGGCAGACGCCCTAGGGCGCTCTGTGCCGCTTGCCGCGAGGCGCTCAGGCGGGCGTCACTGCGCGGAAGCGCGGCGCCGCGCGACCAGCGGCGCGCCCGCACGCTGTGCTTCGGTTGCTACCGCGCTGAATTCGACCGGCAGAAAGCAATCGCCGCTGCCGGCGCGCTCGACACCGCGTCCGAGGCGCGGTTCCAGTTCCAGCTGCCGTTCGAGCCGCTCAATCGTCCGCGCCTGGAAATGTTGAAGGCCGACCGCGCCGCCGCGCGCAGGGCCGCGCTCGCGACGCCGGCCGGTGCGCGCGTCGACAAGCGGCGGCAGGGACAGATCGCCGCGCGCGATGCGCTGCAGCAGATCGTCGCCGAGCTCCACGCACGCCGCGTCGCCAACGCCGATTGCGATCGCGCGATCGCGTCCGCATTCCACGCCGCGGAGCTGCAGCTGCCCGATTCGTGGATTCCGTTCGTCATGTCGCGATAAACGCATGCGATACTAATGGCCATCGAACTCCTCAGCCTCATCACGCTTCTTGCAATCGGGATCGTCATTGGTGTCGTCATCGGATGGCTCGTCGCGGCGCCGTCGCAGAACCGCCTCCGGACGGAGCTCGAGAAGGAACGCGCGATTCACGCCGAGCGACTGAAAGCGTACGAGGAGGCCGGCGCGAAGCTGCGCGAGACGTTCCAGGCGCTCAGCGCCGACGCGCTCAGAAGTAACAACGAACAGTTCCTCTCGCTCGCGCAAACCCGGTTGCAGCAGACACGGACCGAGACCGCCGCCGACATCGACGCGCGCAGGAAAGCGATCGAAGAGCTGCTGGCGCCGATGCAGAAGACGCTCGAGCAGGTGGACCGCGAAATCAAGGACGCGGAGCGCCGCCGCGTCGAATCGGGCGCGACGCTGCTCGAGAAAATCGCGTCGCTCGATTCGACGGGCCAGAACCTGCGCGACGAAACGCGCCGGCTCACCGACGCCTTGAAGCGGCCCGGCGTGCGCGGACGCTGGGGCGAGCTGCAGTTGAAGCGCGTGGTCGAGCTCGCCGGGATGCTCGAGCATTGTCACTTCACCGAACAGGAGACGATCGCGTCCGAAAACGGGCGCGTCAGGCCGGACGTCATCGTGAATCTTCCCGGCGGCAAGCACGTCGTCGTCGATGCGAAGGTCCCGCTGGACGCCTACCTTCGCGCCCTCGAAGCTCCTGACGACGAGGCGCGGCAGCGAATGCTCGCCGAGCACGCGCGTCAGGTGCGCACGCACATGTCGCAGCTCTCGGCCAAGAGCTATTTCGACAAGGTGCCGGTTACGCCCGACTTCGTCGTCATGTTCCTTCCGGGCGAGATGTTTTTCAGCGCCGCTCTCGAGCAGGATCCGGCGCTCATCGAATTCGGAGTCGAGAAGCGCGTCATCCCGGCCAGCCCGACGACGCTGATTGCGCTCCTGCGCGCGGTGGCGTACGGCTGGCAACAGGAGGCGATGGAAGAGAACGCGCGCAAGATCAGCGATCTCGGCAAGAATCTCTACGAGGCGGTACGAACCCTCGGCGACCGCTTCGCCGCTCTCGGCGGCAGGCTCAAATCGACGCTCGAAGCCTACAACGACGCCGTCGGCTCGCTCGAGGGCAACGTGCTGGTCAAGGCGCGCAGGTTCAAGGAACTGCAGGCCGCCAACGGCGGCGACGAGGTGAAGACGCTCGAGCCGATCGACCGGGTGCCGCGGATGCTCCAGGCGCCGGAGCTCACCGACGGTCTCCCGTTTCACGAAGAAGAAGAAGCGTCTACGGAAACCGTCCCAGTGCGGTGAGCAGTTCCAGCCGTGCGCGGCGGAGCGTGTCTTCGGCGACCGCAACCGCCGTTTCGGCGTCGCGAGCGCTGCGCTCGGCGTCGATGACTTCGATGTTGGTCGCCGCTCCGGCCCTGAACGCGATGTTCGTGATGTCGACGACGTCCCGAGCCTGTCCGGCGGCGCCGCGCGCGCTCGCCAGGACGCGCTCGCCGCTCGACACGGCCTCGCGCGCCGCGCGCACCTGCGAGGTCGCCTGCATCGTTGCGCCGGCGAACAGCGATCGCGTCTGCTCCAGCGCGGCCTGACGCTGAATCTTCGACGACGCACGCTGCCCGCTGTCGAACACCGGGACGTTCGCCTGCAGCAGGAATCGCCAGCTGTTCCCCGGCAGGAAGAACGGCGACGGATAGGTGCTCGACGGCTGGAACAGCGCGTCGATCGACGGCCACCAGTCCTTCGAGCTGTCGCGAACGATCCGCTCGGCTGCCAGCTGTTCGGCGGCGAAGAGTTTCAAATCGGAGCGGAACGACGTCAACGATGCTGTCTGCGACGACGGCGCGTCTGCCGGCAGATCGAATGCGGGCTCGTCGGACGCATCGGCCGGCTCGTCGGCGGCGATCAGGACGCCGAGCGCTTCCTGCGCGCCATAGAGCGCGAGGCGCGCTGTCTCGACGAGCGCTTCGTCGGTCGAAAACTGCTGCTGCGCGCGCAGGGCGTTGAGGCGGCTGCCGGCGCCGCGTTGCTCGAGCTCGGTCGCCAGGTCGAAGTGCGCTTTCGCAGTGTCGCGCGCGCGCGCATTCGCCTCGACGACGCGCCGCGCAGCCAGGATCGTCAAGTACGCGTCGGCGGCTGCGAGCGCGACCTGCCGCCGCGTATCGGCGACGGCGAACTCGGCGACGTTGCGCGCGTCCTCGGCCTGTGCGCGCCGCGCCCACGCGGCGGCGGCCACGATCGGCATGTCGGCAGTGAGCGTCGCCGCCAGCGAATTGCGCGGCGTCACCGTCGTGCCCTGAAAGTCGACACCGGTATTGAGCGTCGTCGTCGTGATGTTGCCGAAGACCTGGAGCCGCGTCGCGGCGCGCGCCTGACGCAGAAGTCCCTCGGCGCGAAGGATGCCCGCGGCCGCCGCCTGCACCGTCGGGTTCTTCTCGATCGCCCGCCTGATCGCCTCGTCGAACGTGATGCGCAGCACGGGTGCGGGCGCCTGAGCACGACCGACGACGCACGCCACCACCATTACGAGCACGGTAGGGGCCGACCAACGTGTCGGCCCCGACCAACGTGTCGGCCCCGACCGACGGATCGCCACGACGCCGTGGGGCGGACATGTTGGTCCGCCCCTACCTTTGACGGCATCCGAGCCACTACGATCGACGGCGTCCAAGACTTTTGACGACGACATACAACACGGGAATGAACGCGAGGTTGAGGAACGTCGACGCGATCATGCCGCCGGCCACGGCGGTGCCGACCGAATGCCGCGCTTCGCGTCCCGCGCCGCTGGCGACGACGAGCGGCATAACGCCGAGGATGAAGGCGAGCGACGTCATGAGGATGGGCCGCAGACGGATGCGCGCCGCCTCGACCGCCGCCTCGGCGATCGTCAGGCCGCGCGCGCGAAGCTGCTCGGCGAATTCGACGACGAGGATGCCGTTCTTCGCCGACAGACCGATCAGCATGACGAGCCCGATCTGGCAGTACACGTCGTCGATGAGACCGCGCGCCCACTGCGCGCCGAGCGCCCCAAGTATCGCAAGCGGCACCGAGAGCAGGATGATGAACGGCAGCGTGACGCTCTCGTACTGCGCGGCGAGCGTCAGATACACGAGCAGCAGCCCCAGGCCGAAGATGATCGCCGATTGGCCGCCGGCCTTGACCTCCTCGAGCGACAGGCCCGACCACGCGTACGAAAAGCCCTGCGGCAGCGCGCGATCGGACAGCTGCTGCATGACCGCGAGCGCCTGACCGGAGCTGAATCCCGGCGCGGCCGATCCGTTGATTTCGGCCGAGCGGAACAGGTTGAAGTGATTGATGCTCTGCGGCGCGGTCGACTCGCGCACGGAGACGACGTTGCTCAGCGGCATCATCGAGCCCGCCGACGTCCGGACGTAGTAGCGCTCGATGTCCGACGGCGTCGATCGGAATTGCTGATCGGCCTGCACGTACACCCGATACGATCGGTTGTTGAAGTCGAAGTCGTTCACGTAGCTCGAACCGAGCAGCACCTGCATCGTTTCAGTGATGTCGCCGAGCGACATCCCGACGCTCTTCGCCTGTTCGCGATCGATGTCGACGACGAGCTGCGGATCGTTGGCGGTGAACTGCGTGAAGAGCGCGGTCAGGCCCGGCGTCGCGTTGCCCTGTCCGATGATCTGCTGCGCGGCGGCGGCAAGGTTCTCGATCGGACCGCCGCTCTGATCGAGCAGCTCGTACGTGAAACCGCCGAAGACGGCAAGGCTCGGAATCGACGGCGGCAGGAACGGCAGCACCATCGCGCCGGTGATGGCGCTGAACTCGCCGTACAACCGGCCGACGATGGCCCTTGCCGACTGCTCCGGCCGCCGCCGCTCGGGGAAATCCTTGAGCTGCACGAACACGATGCCCTGATTCGGCGCCGAGCCGGCGAAGCTGAATCCGCCGGCGGCGAACATGCGCTCCGACTCGGGCAGCCGCTGCATGATTCGTTCGGTCTGCCGCACCACGTTCATCGTGTACTCGAGCGACGCGCCCTGCGGCGCCTGGATGAGGATCATCACGTAGCCCTGATCTTCGTCGGGCACGAAGCCGGTCGGCACGCGGGTGTACACCCAGTAAGTTGCCGCGAGCAGGAGGAGGAACAGCAGCGTGACGATGGCGCGCGCGCGCACGAGACGCCGCAGGGCTCTGACGAGCGACGCCGTCCCGCCGTCGATCACGCGGTTCACGCCGCGGAAGAACGCGCCTTTCGGCTTCTCCGCCTTCGCCAGCAGGAGCGCGGCGAGCGCGGGCGTCAGCGTGAGCGCGCAGAACGCCGAAATGGCCATCGACACCGCGATCGTCAGCGCGAACTGCTGATACAGGCGTCCCGTCGTTCCCGGGAAGAACGCGACCGGCACGAACACGGCCGCGAGCACGAGCGCGGTGGCGATCACGGCGCCGGTCACTTCGCTCATGGCCGTCGACGCCGCCTCCGATGCGGGACGGTGGTAGTCGTGGATGTGCCGCTCGATGTTCTCGATGACGACAATCGCATCGTCGACGACGAGGCCGGTGGCGAGGGTGATTCCGAACAGCGTGAGCGTGTTGATCGAAAAGCCGAAGAGCTTCACGAACGCGAAGGTCCCGATCAGCGCAACCGGAATGGTGATCGCCGGAATCAGCGTCGTGCGCCAGTTCTGAAGGAACAGGAACATGACGAGCACGACGAGCGCGATGGCCTGCGCGAGCGTCGTCACGACCTCGCGAATCGATTCGGAGACGACGCTCGTTGTCTCGAACGCGACGTCCACCTTCATGCCCGGCGGAAAGCGCCTGGACAGACGATCGATTTCCGCGCTCACGTCGCGAAACACCTGCAGCGAGTTCGCGGTCGGGAGCTGCAGGACGCCGATGCCGACGGCATCGCGCGCCTGGTAGCGCGACGCGGTGCCGTAGCTCTCGGCGCCGAGCTCGGTGCGCGCGACGTCCTTCACGCGCACGAGCGCGCCGTCGGTCGCGCGCTTCAGGATGACGTTGTCGAATTCCACCGGATCGGTCAGCCGTCCGGCGGCGCGGACGCTGATCTGAAAGGTCTGTCCCGGGCGCGCCGGCTGCTGTCCGACGGCACCCGCCGCCACCTGGACGTTCTGCTCGCGCAGCGCCTGCACGACTTCGCCGGCCGTGATGTTGCGGCCGGCGAGGCGATCGGGATCGAGCCACAGGCGCATGGCGTAGCGGCCGACGCCGAAGACGATCACGTTCCCGACGCCGGGCACGCGCTTGAGCTCGTCGATGACGAAGCGATCGACGTAGTTGCTGATGAAGAGCGGATCGTACTCGCCGTGCTCGGCATATGCAGCGGCGGCGAGCACGAAGTTCGTCGACACCTTCGCGACCGAGATGCCGACCTGCTTGACCTCGTTCGGCAGCCGCCCTTCGGCCTGCGAGATGCGGTTCTGGACGTCGACGGCGGCGACGTCGAGATTTCGCGAGACCTCGAACGTGATGGTGATCGCGCACGTGCCGTCGTTGCCGCTCGTCGAGGTCATGTACTGCATGCCCTCGACGCCGTTGATCGCCTGCTCGAGCGGAATCGTCACCCCGGTCTCGACCGTCTGCGCGTTCGCGCCGTTGTAGAACGCAATCACCTGCACCTGCGGCGGCGACAGCTCGGGGAACTGCGCGATTGGCAGCGTGGGAATGGCGATCGCGCCGGCAAGAATCAGCACGAGCGAGCAAACGCTCGCGAGGATCGGACGGCGGATGAAGGTATCGACGAACACGGAATTAGCGATCGGCCTGTATCGGCGCGCCGTCGGCCAGCTTTTGCGTTCCGGAGACGACGACGCGGTCGCCCGGCTTCAGACCCTCGACGACGGGATAGCTGTCGCCGGCGATGGGACCGACTTTGATCGCGCGCTGCTTCGCGACGAGCCGTCCTCCGGCATCTTCGGCGACGAAGGCGAAGAACTGACCGCTGACGCGCAGCACCGCCGTCACTGGAATGACGATGCCTTGCGTCGTCTTCCAGATGATGCGCGCGCGAACGTACTGGGACGCGCGCAGCGCGAGACCGGGATTGCGGACCAGGCCCTTCACGAGGACCGACTGCGTCTGATCGTCGACGTGCGGCGAGATGAAATAGGCGGTGGTGACGGCCAGCAGCTGCGATCCATCGCTGCTTCGAACCTGAACCGGCAGGCCGACCCGCAGCTCGCGCGCGCGCTCGATCGGCACCGACACGTACACTTCTAGCGTCTCGTTCTGATCGAGCGTCGTCAGCAGCGTCTGGGTCGTCACCTGGCTGCCGACGCGAACGGGGATATCGCCGATCGTCCCCTCTGTCGGCGCGCTGATCGTGAAATAGCGCAGCTGCACTTCCTGCTGCCGCACCTGCGCGTCGAGCGACGCGAGATCGGCCTCCGCCGTCCGCAACGCGGTCTCCGATTGTTCCTGTTCCTGTTTGCTGACGGCGCCGGCGGCATAGAGCTCGCGCGCCCGCTGCGCCCGCTGGCGCGCATAGGCCACCGCCGCCTCGCGCGCGGCACGCTCGGCCTGCTGGCTCGAGACGGCGGCCTGCTGCCGGCGCGGATCGATCTGCATCAGCGGCGCGCCGGCCGCGACGCGGTCGCCCGATTTCACGAAGATTTGCGTGATCTGCCCGTCGATCTGCGGCTGGATGGCCGTCGAATGCAGCGACTTGAGCGTGGCGACGTATTCGGTCGCGTCCTCGATCGGCGCCGGCCGGGCCGGCGCAATCGTCACCACGACGGGCGGAAAGGCCGGCGGCGCGGCGGTCGACTGAGCCCTGTTGCAGGCCGCGGCCAGCGCTGCGGCCAGCACGACGACGGATTGACGGCTGCGGAACACCATCCCGGCTATATCCACCTCTTGTACTACGCTTGACAATGTGTCGTGGCGCGACATATCGTCGTACGCCATATGATCAGGCGCGACGCCGACGATCTGCTGCCGCTGACCCCGGCGATGTTCCACGTGCTCGTCGCGCTTGCCGACGGCGAAACGCACGGCTACGCGATCATGAAAGAAGTCGAGGAGCTCACGGGCGGCGGCGTCCGTCTCAGCACCGGCACGCTCTACGGGATCATCAAGCGGCTGCTCGCCGACGGACTGATTCGCGAGTCGTACGGACATGGCGCGCAGCGCGGCGATGACAGGCGGCGCGCGTATTCCCTCACCGCATTCGGCCGCGACGTCGCGCGCGCCGAGGCGGCGCGCCTCGAGCACACGCTCGCGATCGCCAGGCGCAAGCCGCTGTTCCGCCGGGCGTAGCGCGAGGCTTTCAGCCGAGCGAGGCGACGCTCGCCTGAAAGGCGCGCGCTACCGCGAGCGTACGGTGAATCCATGTCCCGATCGCAACGCTTCTTTCGTGCGCTGCTGCGGCTGTTCCCGGCCGAGTTCCGCGGCGACTTCGGCGACGACATGGCGGCGACGTTCAACGACCAGGCGCGCGACGCGCTCGCGCAGGGAGATCGCATGGCGGCCCTCAGGCTGTGGCGCGATACGATTGCCGGCATCCTCACGACCGCGCCGCGCGAGCACCTCGACGTCCTGCGCAACGACGTCCGCTACGCCCTCCGGAATCTCCGCCGCAATCCCGGATTCACCGCGGTCGCCGTGGTGGCGCTCGCGGTCGGCATCGGCGCCAACACCGCCGTCTTCAGCATCGTCAACGGCGTGCTCCTGCAGTCGCTGCCCTACAAGGATCCCGGCGCGCTCGTATTGATGTTCGAGAAGTGGCCGACCGGGCCGGTCGACAAGTGGGAGTTCTCCGCGCCCGACTTCGAGATCGTCCGCGGCCGTGCGCGGTCGTTCTCGGGGATGGCCGCGTACCGCAGCACCACGTACGAGCTCTCGGGCACGATGGCGCCGCAGCGGATTATCGGTACGAAGATTTCGCCGGAGCTCTTCGACGTGCTCGGCGTCGCGCCGGCATTCGGCCGGGCCATCACCGCGGACGACGACCGCACGTCGTCGAAAGTCGTCGTCCTCGGCCACGGGCTGTGGACGCGCGCGTTCGGCCGCGACCCGGGAATCGTCGGTCGGACGATTCAGATCGACGGCCAATCCTACGCCGTCATCGGCGTCATGCCGGAACAGCTCGTGTTTCCGCCGCGCGGTGGCGGCAGGAACTCCGAGCCGACGGATCTGTACCTGCCGATGTCGTTCACGCCGTTCGAACGCGGTGCGTTCGGCATGATGTACAACAACACCGTCGTCGCGCGCCTCGCGCCAGGCGTGACGCTCGCGCTGGCGCGCGCCGAAATATCGTCGCTCGTTCCGACAGTGATCGAGAAGTATCCGCCGATGTTGCGGCAGTTCGTCTCGCGGATGACGATCCCGATGTTCGACTTCGCGGACGAAGTGGTGGGCGGCAGCCGTCGCATGATTCTGGTGTTGATGGGCGCGGTGGCCATGGTGCTGCTGATCGGCTGCGTCGACGTCGCCAACCTGATGCTGACGCGCGCCGGCTCGCGTCAACGCGAGCTCGCCGTTCGCTCGGCGCTCGGCGCCAGCGGTCCCCGCATGGTTCGTCAGCTCCTGACGGAAGGGTTCGTCCTCGCGTCCCTGGGCGCAGTCGCCGGCGGCCTTCTTGCGTACTGGACCATGCATTTGCTCCTGTCGCTCGCGGGCACTTCTCTTCCGCGCGTCGAATCGATCCGCTTCGACGGACGCGTGATCGTCTTTACCGTCGCCCTGGCGCTCGCCACGCCGCTCGTTTTCGGCGTCGTCCCAGCGATTCGCGCGGCGATGCAGTCGACGTTCGAGGCGTTGAAGGAAGGCGCGCGCGCCGTGACTTCCGGCCGCGGGCGCCATCGTCTGCTCGCGTCGCTGGTGGTCGCGCAGTTCGCGCTGGCGCTGATGTTGTCGGTCGGCGCCGGATTGCTGGTCCGCAGCTTCATCCGGCTTCTCGCCTCGAATCCCGGCTTCAGAACCGAGCACGTCGTCACCGCGACGACCACGGTGCCTGTCGGGCGATACGCATCGGGGCCGCAGGTCAAACAGTTCTATCTGCGTGCTGCCGAGGCGACGCACGCCATTCCCGGCGTCACGGCTAATGGCGCGAGCACCGATCGGCCGCTGAACGTGCAGGAACGCCGTACCTTCACGCCCGATTCATCAGCGCGCGAGATTCCGGAGCTCGGCCGTGTAATCGCCGCGACATGGACCATCGGCAACTACTTCGACGCGCTCGGCATCCCGCTGAAACGCGGCCGCTTTTTCACCGACGCCGACGGACGCGGCGGACAGCCGGTCGTCATCATCAACGAGCTGATGGCGAACCGCCTCTGGCCGAACCAGGATCCGATTGGCCATCAGATCAAATGGGGTATTCCGGCGTCCACTGCGCCGTGGATGACGATCGTCGGCGTGGCCGGCAACGTGAATCAGTCGGCGCTCGGAACCGAGACGATTCCGCAGACGTACGAACCGCTGTTCCAGTTGCCAGATGGGGCGCGCGCTGCCTTCTTCTATCGAACCGTCAATCTCGTCGTCCGGTCGAACCGCGAGCCGGCGAGCGTGCTCGCCGATCTGCGCGCGACGATTCAGCGGCTCGATCCTGCGCTGCCGGTCACGAACGCGCAGGCGCTCGCCGACGTCGTGGGCGAGTCGGTCAAGCCGCAGCGATTCAGCATGACCGTCGTGGCGGCGTTCGCGCTGATCGCGCTTGGCCTCGCCGCCATCGGCATCTATGGCGTCCTCGCGAACACCGTGAGCCAGGAGACGCACGAGATCGGCGTCCGCATGGCGCTCGGCGCGCAACCGACGACGGTCGTCTGGTCGGTGCTGCGGCGGTCGCTGTCGCTGATGGCGGTTGGCGTCGTGATCGGCGGCGCCGGCGCGCTCGCGATCACCCGTGTGATGAGCGGTCTCCTGTACGAAGTGCGGCCGACCGACGCCACGACGTTCGCGACCTCTGTGCTCGTGCTGGCGATCCTGGCCGTCGCGGCGAGCCTCGTGCCTGCATGGCGCGCGACACGCGTCGATCCGTTGATTGCTCTCAGAGCAGAATAAGCCAGCCCTGAAAGGGCCGCCCCACGATCATCCTTCAGCACTTTCTGCGTCACAGATCGCCGCACTCGTCTACGATTCAGTCGCACTATCGCTTCCGGACACTCTGTGCAGCCTGCTGCATAGGTTTGCACCCCGGATTCCACCGATCATTTCATTTCCACGTTCTTTCGCAAAACGGCGAACGACAAAGCTGTAATTCATCCACGAGGTCGTAATCCGCCGCCGTGTCCGTTTTGAGTAACCTCAACTTTTTGAACCAGTTTCCGCGCGTCGACACGATCACAAAACCGGCATCAGAGTTGCCATCGGGGGCGGTGGCGATCCGCGGCTGAACAGTTCCTGCATCACCTGCGGTAAAGGAGTTTTCCTCCGTGTTTGATTCCCTGCTCTCCCGCTTCTGCCACGACCTGGCCATCGATCTCGGCACCGCCAACACGTGCGTCTACGCGCGCGGGAGGGGCATCGTTGTCAGCGAGCCGTCGATCGTGGCGCTCAACAAAGTGAACGGCCGCATCGAGGCGGTCGGCACCGAGGCGAAGGAAATGCTCGGGCGCACGCCCGGCAACATCACCGCCATCAAGCCGATGAAGGACGGCGTCATCGCCGACTTCGAGGCCGCGGAAAAGATGCTGACCCACTTCATCCGCAAAGCGCACAAGCGCAGCGGCTGGCTCCGCCCGCGCGTCGTCATCGGCGTGCCGTCCGAGATCACGCAGGTCGAGCGCCGCGCCGTCAAGGACAGCGCGATGCGGGCCAAGGCGAGCGAAGTGCACCTGGTCGAGGAAGCGATGGCGGCGGCGATCGGCGCCGGGATGCCGATCACGGAAGCGTCGGGCAACATGGTGGTCGACATCGGCGGAGGCACCACCGACATCGCGGTGATCTCGCTGGCGGGCGTCGTCTACGGCAAGTCCGTTCGCATCGCCGGCAACGAGCTCGACGAATCGATCATGCTGCACGCCCGCAAGACGCACAACCTGCTCATCGGCGAGCGGACGGCCGAGCAGATCAAGATCGAGATCGGCTCCGCGTTCCCGCTCGAAGCGTCGATGACGATGGAGGTCAAGGGACGGCATCTCACCGAAGGGCGTCCGAAGACGGTGACGATGACCGACGGCGAAATCCGTATCGCGCTGGCCGAGCCGGTGAAGGCGATCGTCCAGGCCGTGCACGACGCGCTCGAGCGCATTCCGCCGGAGCTGTCGGCGGACATCTTCGATCGCGGCATCATTCTCACCGGCGGCGGAGCGCTGCTCAAGAATTTCGACAAGCGGCTGCGCGAGGAAACGGGTCTGCCGGTGCAGCTCGCGGAAGATCCGCTGTCGTCGGTCGTGCTGGGCGCGGGCAAGATGCTGTCGGACTTCAATCTCCTGCGCCGCATCTCTCTCGATTAGACCGCCGCTCGCCCGAAAGGCTCGCGCTACAACCCAGACGGCAGGGCACGGTGTCCAGACCGTGCCTCACGCGCGGGGACACGAAGGGCTCGCGCTGCACGTTGCACTGTAGCGCGAGGCTTTCAGCCGAGCGTAAGATCGCTCGGTGCCCCGGAACGCCGAAGTCATCCGCCAATGGACGATCCTGCGCGAGATCGAGCGGGCGCGCGGCGCGGGCGTCACCATCGACGACCTGGCGTCGCTCTGCGATGTCACGACCCGCACGATTCGGCGCGACCTCCAGGCGCTCGAAGAAGCGGGGTTTCCTCTCTACGACGATCGATCGCATGACGACGGCCGCACGCGGTGGCAGGTGAGCGGCCAGGCCTTCAAGGGCCTCGCCGCCGGCCTGACCGTCTCCGAGCTGTGCGCGCTGTATTTCAGCCGCTCGCTGCTCGAATCGCTGTCCGGCACGCCGTTCCGTGACGATGTCGAGAGCGCGTTCGAAAAGCTGGCTTCCGTCCTGACGCCGCATATGCGGCAATTCCTCGATCAACTGCCGCGCATCATCGCAACCAAGCCGGATCCGATGCGCCGCAAAGACGACCCGCGCCAGCAGCGGATCATCGCGCGCGCGATCGACGCGACGCTGCATCATCGCCAGGCGACGATCGTCTATCATTCGGCGTCGAGCGATCGGACCAAAACCTATCTGGTTCATCCCTGCCGCCTCGCGTACGCGCAAGGCGGGCTCTACCTCCTCGCGTACGTGCCCGAGTACGGCGAAGTCCGCACGTTCGCCGTCGAGCGCGTTCAGGAACTGTCGCTGCTGGAAGAGCGATTTACTCCGATCGAGGAATTGCCCGACACGGCGTTTCCGCACTCGCTCGGCGTGCACACCGGACCGCCGGAACGCGTGGAGCTCGAGTTCGAGCCCGCGGTCGCCGACTACGTGCGTGCGCGCGAATGGCACCCATCGCAAGCGATGCGCGACACCGAATCGGGCGGCCTGCACATGACGCTGGACGTCTGCCTCGACCGCGCGCTCGAGAGCTGGATCCTCAGCTTCGGCCCGTTCGCACGCGTCATCGCACCGGATAGTCTTGCCCGCGAAATCGCCGGACGATTCGAAGAAGCACGAGCGAGGTACGCATGATGAGCGCTATCGTTGGTAGGCGCCGACCAGTGGGTCGGCCCGGTCGCGCATGTCGGCGCGGAGAGGCACGCGAACCGCGGCGGACGCGCTGGTCCGCCCCTATTGCGATCTTGTTGTTGATGATGAGCGCTCCCCTATCCGCTCAGATGAAAGCGATCCGCGCCGGGCGCCTCGTCGACGGGTCGGGTAAAGTCGTCGCGAACGCCGTGATCCTGATCGATCGCGATCGAATCACGTCTGTCGGCGCGAGCGCTCCGCCAGCCGGCGCCGAGGTGATCGATTTGAGCCGCTTCACTCTGGTGCCGGGGCTCATCGATGTCCACACGCACATGACCTATTACTGGGACGGCGCGCCTGGCACGCGTCCGCTCGGACAGCCGCGGCGTCCCGCCGGCGTCACGACGGTGCTCGCGGCGGAGAACGCACGGCGCACGCTCGAGACCGGCGTGACGACGATTCGCGATCTCGGCGCCAGCAACGAAGTCGATTACGCCATGCGCGACCTGATCAACATGGGGAAGATGGTTGGACCGCGGATGTTCGTCGCCGGCCAGGGACTGTCCGCCGGACGCGGCGGTCCACCCGATCCGGGCGCGTTTCGAGAGCAGGCCGAAGCGCGTCTCGCCGCCGGATCGGACTGGGTGAAAATCTTCGGTTCGCGCGGCAGCTTCCAAAGCGTCGAGACGACGCAGACCGTGCCCTTCGAGGCGATGAAGGCCGTCGTCGACGCGGCGCATGCGAAGGGACGTCGCGTGGCGATTCATTCGTACGGTCCATCGGGCGTGAAGGACGCTGTCCGCGCCGGCGCCGACTCGGTCGAGCACGGCATCGACCTCGACGACGAAACGATCGCCGAGATGGTGAAGCGCGGAACGGTGTGGGTTCCGACGATCGATCACAACCGCTACTACGTCGACGCGAAGGACGAGTACGGTTTCGCGCCCGACACGATTCCGCCGCTGCAGGAGTACATCGAGAAGAACCTCGAGTCGGCGAAGCGTGCGGTGAGGGCCGGCGTGAAGATCGCGATGGGATCGGATGCGGTTTACACGATGTTCGGCCAGAACACGCGTGAGCTCGGATGGTTCGTGAGGGCCGGGATGACGCCGGCGCAGGCGCTCGCCTCGGCGACGACGATCCCCGCGGCGCTGCTGGGTCACGAGAAGGATCTGGGTGCGATCGCGCCCGGCTACCTCGCCGACATCGTCGCCGTCGACGGCGACCCGCTCGCCGACGTGAACGCGCTGATCAACGGTGTCCGCTGGGTGATGAAAGACGGGCAGGTGGTTGTCGACGGGCGGTCGGGTGGGTCAGGTCGGTCGAGTGGGTCGGGTGGGGCAGGCAGGTTGGGTGGGTTGGATCGGGAGGTTCAGAGCGTCGTCGAAGCGTTCCTGCTGCACCTCGGCGATCACGAATGGGACAAGGTGGCGGCGGATCTCGCGCCGAACGCGATGATCGTCGTCACGCGCCAGCGACCGGGAGAGACCGACTGGACGAACTCCTACCAGACGCGCGACGAATGGCTCGCGTCGCTGCGCCGCAATCCGAACCCGACGACGTTTCGCGAGCCGATCACGAACGTCCAGGTGACCGTCGACAGCGATCACCTCGCGTACCTGCGCGCCGACTTTCAGGTGATGCGCGACGGCGCCGCGCAGTCGCACGGCGTCGATCAATTCACGCTCGTGCGCGAAGGCGGCGCGTGGAAGATCGCGATCGTCGCCTACACGTCGATGCCCCTCAGGTGATCGCCTTCCGCCTTCCGAATCCCTCAGTCCTGCTCCTCAGCGGCGTCCTGGTCGCGGCCGCGCTCACCTGGGTGCTGCCGGCCGGCCAATACGATCGGCGCGACGATGCGGCCACAGGGCGTCGCGTGGCGGTGCCCGGAACCTATCACTCGGTGCCGCGCGCGCCGGTCGGTCTCCTCGCGGCGGCGGTTGCCGTGCCGCGCGGGTTCGTCGCAGCGGCCGACGTCATCGCCGTGATCTTCTTCGTCGGCGGCGCGTGGTTCATCGTCGATCGGCTGGGCACGCTGCCGGCTGTCGTCGGCGGGCTGGTGCGGACGTTCGGCGATCGCGGGCTGTACATCATTCCGGTCGTGTCGGCGTTCTTCGGCGTCATGGGCGCCGTCGAGAACATGCAGGAAGAGATCATTCCGCTGATTCCGGTGCTGCTGGTCCTCGGCCGAGGGCTCGGCGTCGACGCTGTCGTCGTGGTCTCGATGAGCATGGGCGCCGCGATGGTCGGCAGTGCCTTCGGGCCGACGAACCCGTTTCAAGCCGGCATCGCGATGAAGCTGGCGCAGCTGCCGCTGTTCGCCGCCGGCCGGCTGCGGCTGGCGATGTTTGTCGTCGGAACGATCGTGTGGATCGCCTGGACGATGCGCTACGCGTCGCGAAATCGTTCGGGTCGCCCGGCTCAAAGCCTCGCGCTACAGCGTACGCTCACAGTACCGTCGCCCGGTACGAACACGGTAGCGCGAGGCTTTCAGCCGAGCGAGCCGCCGGCCGCAGACGCGACGTGGCATCCGCGCCACGCCCTGATCCTCGCGATTGTCGTCGCGCCAATCGGCGCGTATGTGTACGGCGCGCTGAGGCTCGACTGGGGGTTCAACGAGCTCTCAGGCGCGTTCCTGATCGCGGCGATTGCGGCGGGACTCGCCGGCGGACTGTCGTTGACGGCGACCGTCGTCACCTACATCGAGGGGATGCGAGAAGTCGTGTCGGCCGCGCTGATGATCGGCATCGCGCGCAGCATCTCGCTCGTTCTCGAAGACGGACACGTGATCGACACGATCCTGTACGCGCTCGCGTCGGCCCTGACCGCGGCGCCGAAGACGGTCGCGGCGCTCCTGATGGTTCCGAGCCAGGCGCTCATCCACATTCCAGTGCCGAGCGTCAGCGGTCATGCGATGTTGACGGTGCCGGTGTTCGTCGCCCTCGGCGATCTGCTCGGCATGTCGCGGCAGGTTCCGGTGCTCGCGTATCAAACGGGCGCGGGACTCATGGAGCTGCTGACGACGACCAACGGCGCGCTGATGGCCATTCTTCTCGCAGCAGGCGTTCCGTACCAGCGATGGGTCCGCTTCACCGTCGGCGGCGTCCTTCTCCTGGCGGCGATCGGCATCCTGGCGATCGCCGTCGTGCTTCGCTTCCCGTGATCCGTCTCCTCGCCATCGACATCGATGGCACGCTGCTCGACAGCCGCGGACGCCTTCCTGAGACGCACCGCGACGCGGTCGTCGCCGCCGTTGCGGGCGGCGTCGAGATCGCGCTCGTCACCGGCCGCAGCTTTCATTTCACGCGTCCCATCGCGGATCTGCTGCCGGTTCCGCTGACGCTCGTCGTCAACAACGGAGCGCTCGTGAAGAAGACGGACGGCGCCACCGAGATGAGGAATCTCCTGCGCCGCGGTGTGGCGCGCGAGCTCCTCGAGGCGACGCGCGCCTACGAGGACAGCGTGGCGATCGTGTTCGATCGGCCAAACGAGCGCCAGATCGTCTTCGAACGCATGGACTGGACGCACCCGCACCGCCGCGGCTACTACGAGAAGAACAAGGCGTTCATCGCCGAAGCGCCGGCGCCGCTCGCCGAAATGCTCACCGAGGATCCAGTCCAGGTGATGTTCAACGGCGGCGTCGCCTCGATGCGGATGCTGGTCGACGCGCTGCGGTCGCTGCCTGGCGCCGAGCGCTACACCGTGGCGATCACGGAGTACGAGCCGCGCGACTTCTCGCTCGTCGACGTGAACGGCCCGAACTGCTCGAAGGGGACGACGCTCGCGCGGTGGACGCAGTCGCGCGGCTGGACGCGGGACGAGGTGATGGCGGTCGGCGACAACCTGAACGACGTGGAGATGCTCGACTTCGCCGGAACGGCCGTCGTGATGGGCAACGCGAGCCAGGCGGTCAAGCGCCGCGGCTATCAGCTGACGGGCACCAACGACGAAGGCGGGCTGGCGGCAGCCATCAGGCTGCACCTGCTCTCGCGATCGTCACCTTGACGGCCACCGCGTGTTGTCTACAATGTAGATATCTTGCGAGGCCCTTGGTGGAGATCCATCGCGGCGTCTGCTGCAATCATCGGCGGCGGATTGATCGCGGCCGCCAGCATCCGCGCAGTCGTCTTCTTGTACCAGCACGTGCAGGAGCAGCCCGTCACAGCGCAAGCAGCCCGCTCGGAATTGACCGCCATCGAAGCGCGGTTCGCTGGCGAGATGCCGCTCATCGACGTTCGCGACGGTCATGAGCCCGTCGTCCAACGGACAAAGCCTGCCACCACGCGCGACGCGACAACGCTTCGAGCGGTCATTTACGATGCCGCGACCGCCAGAATCGTCCGAGACGATCTTCCTATTGCCGTGCTTCGCGTGTTCAAAGGCGCCGGCTTCAAGTACCTCGGTGAGTTGACGCCGCTGCGCGGCGATACGGAGTTCGAACGAGATCGCGTCGATCTGACGCTCGACGACATCCGTCATCATGCCGGCCTGGTGCTGAGCCATCATCACGACACTGGATCGCACATCATCATCTGGGTGGAATAGCAGGCCGACGCCATGTCCGAGCACCTCGGCACATTCGAACAGGCGGTGCTCCTCTCGCTGGCGCACCCGCGCACGGAGCTCGGGCGCGAAGGGTACGGCCGCGCGATCATCAAAGAAGTGGAACATCGCCTCGAACGCGGGGTTTCCGCGGGCGCCGTGTACGCGACGCTGGATCGACTGGAGGCGAAGGGGCTGGTTTCCTCCAAGCTGGCACCGGGCACGGCCGTGCGCGCCGGACGGCCGCGGCGTCATTACACGATCACCTGCAACGGGGTGCACGAACTGCGGAGCGCGAAGGCGGCGGTCCGGCGTCTCTGGACGGGCGTACGGCTGCCGGTAAAAGGAACACCATGAATGCGCCACGCCGGTAGGAAGCGCTTCTGCGCCTCATACTGCGCGATCGCGATCGCGACACGATCAACGGGGATTTACTCGAGGAGTACCGGGAGGTCGCCGTGCCCATGCGTGGAGCGGCCGGCGCTCGGTGGTGGTACCGGCGACAGGTGGGCGGGTTTGTCTGGCGCGCCGCCTGGAGGTGGGGCGCGATTGCAGGCGCCATTCTCGTCGGGCGCTATTTTCTGGACGACTTCGTCTTGCCGCGCATTTTCGATCCCCTTCGCGCGAGCGCGATGTCGCAGGCGCTGATCACGACCTACTTCCTCGCCGCCGCCGTCACCTCGTGGTGGACGTGCCGCATCGGGGCCGGCGTTCTCGTCGCGATCATCGCCAGCCTGATCGGATCGTTCGCCTCGTTCATATATGCGGCAGTCGTCCTGATCGCTCCGGTCGATGCATGGTCCACACGCGCGGGACTCGACGAAGTGCTCGGCGTTCCGGTGATCCTCGTGGCGGTCAGCGCCGCGGCCGGCACGATCGGCGGGTTCGTCGGCCGGCTTCTCCGCCGCGGCAATCGGCATTCGCCCGCGATGTTCGGGATATCGATCGGCACGCTGATCGGCGGCATGAATCTACTCGACACGGCGATGCATCCCTTTGCTGACGACGACGCAGCGCTGATGCTCGTTTATGTCGGCGGCCTGCTGCTGCTGTGGAGCATCGCCGGCTTCGGCGCTGCGGGGCGGACGCGGCGGCTCGCCGACGCGATGAAGGCTGGCGCCATCGTCGGCGTGATCACGATCGCCGTCTTCCACGTCGCGTCGATCGCGCGAATCAACTTCTTTCTCGACACGATCCGCTATCGCGACGACTGGCGGAACCTGCTCGCGCGCTTCGACGCGAGCGGTTTCCATAGCCTCCGCACGTACGCGACCTACGAGTACATGAGGATGACGCCGATCGTTCTTGGGCTCGGAGCGTTTGGTCGCGCGATCAGCGGGGCGCTCGGCGGCGCCGTCAGTGGTGCGACTCGGACTTCGAGCTCCCCTTCCCGATGAACACTCCGACGATTGGCTTGCCGTCGGCGTCGGGCAACTGCAGTCCCAGCAGCATCGCGATCGTCGGACCGACGTCGATCGTGTTCGTCACGGGCAGCACCCACCCGGCGCGGATGCCTGCGCCGTACGCGATGAAGCCCGTTTCCATGCCCGGCGTGTCGGGGCGATAGCCATGACCCGCCGCGCGCGCGTGCGGCTGCGCGAACGGCGGCGCGAGGCGCGCGTCGAGCACGTATCCGACCGTCGGCTCGATGCCGAGCACCGCGTCGCGATCCGCGCTCCACTGATCGAGCTCGGCGCGCTCGATGATCCGGAAGCGCCGCGGGTACAGCGCGGCGTACTTCTCGAGCGCCTGCCGCGCCTTCGCCGTCGTCTCTGGCGACCGATCCTTTATATAGAGCGAGCCAAGACCGCGGTTGGCGGCGACGATCGCCGTCCACGACGGATGGCCGTCGGCGCCTTTCGCGATCAGCCCAGCCTCGATGAGCGGCAGGTTGATCGCGAGCTCGGTGTGCATCGGGATGAACCCGTGATCGCCGGTCACGATCAGCGTCGTCCCCGTATTCGCCGCGAGCCCGGCCGCCTGGATTCCCGCGACGACGTCGCCGACATTCTGATCGGATTCCTCCATGGCCGCAAACGCCGCCGGCGTCAGCGGTCCGTTGGCATGCTGCACCGTATCGGTCAGCGAGAAATGAATCGCCATCAGCGACGGTTGAAACTGTTTCAGGATTTCGACGGCCACGAGCGCTTTGAGGTGATCGGCCATGCGGCCGTCGGTCGCCTGCAGCGGACCCAGCTTCTGCTCGACCTTCTCCAGCCAGCCGGGCGACGCGCTTTGTGACGTGCGCTGATGCGACTCGGCGCCGGTTGCTGCGGCGCCGATGTCGATGCGGTAATCGATTGGACCGCCGGCCGTCTGCGGCCAGCCGATCGCCGCGGTCTTCAGCCCTTTCGCCCGCGCGGCGCTCCAGAGCGTGGCGACTTTGATCTCGGCGTAATCGCGAAACGTCGGCTGCAGATCGTAGTTGTCCGGGTTGTCGTCCCGGTACACCCAGGTCGTCGGATCGAACTTGTTGTTTCCGAGAATCCCGTGCTTCATCGCACCGGTGCCGGTGACGAGCGCCGTGTGCGCGGTTCCAGTGAGCGTGGGAAACACGCTCAGCGTCCTGGGACTGTACGAACCTTCGTGCATCAGCCGGCGCAGATTCGGGATTCGGAGCTGATACGCGTCCGCGTTTCCGAGATAGTCGCCGCGCATCCCGTCGATGGTGACGAGAACGACACGGCGTGTCAGCGTCGACACATCGCCCTGTCCGGCGCCGCCGGCCGGATTCTGCGGTTCTGCGTGAAATGCGACGGTCAGGGCAATGAGTGCCGCGAAAACGGACGCGATGTTCTTCATGGCGGCGCAGACAGTAGCACACGCGCCCTGCTTTCTGAGGCTTGCGCGTGCGTCGATCCGTTTCAACATCACAGCTGAGTCGTGGCGCGCCGATTGCTAGGTCCACAGGCGTCGGGGCCACGCCCGGGCGACGCGCCCAGCACGGTCGATTCGACACGCCGCGCCGAACGCGACTTGGTTGAACAAGGTCGCCAAGGCGGGGGGTTTCTAGAGCCCTGGCCCTTCGGGCCGCCTGTGGAGCCGACCGACGCCGCGTTTCGCGCTGGAAACGCGCCCCGACATTTCCTTGTACGCGGCCAGCGCGTGCTTACCGAGGCGCTCTTGTGACGAACGGGGCGATCGGCCTATAGTCCGGCTCCGAAACCCACCACCCAGGGAGGTCACCGATGCTCCGTCGACGGTTTCTGACACTCGTCTCGCTGTTCGTACTCGCCGTCGCCACGTCGACTCCGTACACCCTTCACGCGCAAAATGCCGTGACGACGGCGATAGGCGCCGCTGCCGACGGTTACGCGATCGTCATTCTGGCCGACCCGCCGCTGGCCGCCTGGCCGGGCACCGCACGAACCGCAAACGGCAAGATCGATTTCGCGAGCGGCGCGAATGCCCGTTACCAGGCGGCGCTGGCGCAGGCGCGCAACGCCTTCAAGCAATGGCTGCGATCAACCCGCTCACCCGCACAAGTGCTGCGCGAGTACGACACCGTGCTGCACGGCCTGGCGGTGCGCCTCGACGGCGCCACACTCGACTCGCTGCGCGCCGGTCCTGGCGTGACCATCGTCGAGCCGAGCCTTCTCTACTCCCCGGTGATGAACCGCTCGCTCGATCTCATCAACGCGTCTGCCGCCTGGGCGGCCGTCGGCGGCGTCGCGAACGCCGGCGCCGGCATCAAGGTCGGAGTCATTGACACGGGCATCGATCAGACGCACCCGTTTCTCACCGACACCTCGCTGAATCCACCAGCCGGCTTCCCCAAATTCGATCGCGGCAACCAGGCGTTCACCAGCAAGAAAGTGATCGTGGCGCGTGTGTATTTCACTGGCGCGCCTGGACTCTTCACTGCGCAGGCGCTTCAGGATCACGGGACGCACGTCTCGGGGACGATCGCCGGCGTGAACGCGACGACGGCGCCGCCAGACGGCGCGCGGCCGGCCATCAGCGGCTTGTCCGGCGTCGCACCCAAAGCGTTTCTCGGCAACTACAACGTGTTCCCGGGTCAGACAGGGAGCGCTACGTCGCACGACATCGCTCAGGCGGTCGAGGACGCAGTGAAGGACGGCATGGACGTCATCAACATGAGCCTTGGGGGCGGGATCGCAGGCTTTCAAGATCAGTTGACGGTTGCCGTCAACCGCGCGGTGGACGCCGGCGTCGTCGCCGCAGTCGCGGCCGGGAACGCAGGTCCGGGAGCGAACACGGTCGCAAGCCCCGGGCAGGCGGAAAATGCGATCACGGCTGCAGCGTCGACCAACAAGCACTTTTTCGGAGTCCTGGTGCACGTGGGCGCTGCGTCGTTCGGCGCAGCGGCGGGGGACTTCAACGCGTACGTTCCCGCGGTGACGGCCACGCTTGCCAATTGGAGCAACAGCGCCGGCGGCACCCCTAACGGCGCAGCGACGCAGGCATGCACGGCGGTCGCGGCGGGCACTCACGCGGGCCAGATCGTCGTGATCGATCGCGGCACGTGCACGTTCTCGACGAAGATCCGCAACGCGCAGAACGCGGGCGCGGCGGGAGCGCTGGTGGTGAACAACGTCGCCGGCGATCCGATTGCGATGGGAAGCGACGGCACCGCGGACCAGCCGACGATTCCTGCCGTCATGCTGGCGATTTCAGACCGCGGCGCAATCCGCGCGGCCGCTGCGGCCGCGACCACGGCAAGCGCCGACGGCAGCGTGCTCAGCGAAATCGTCACGACGAACGGCAACATCCTCGCGGGCTTCTCGAGCCGCGGACCGGCGAACCTGCTCGACATCAAGCCGGACGTGACGGCGCCCGGCGTGAACGTGTTCTCGTCGATTCTCGGAGGGAAGTTCGCGCTGTTCTCGGGAACGAGCATGGCGACGCCCCACGTCGCCGGCTCCGCCGCGCTGCTGCTGCAGCTGCATCCGGACTGGACGCCGGCCATGGTGAAGAGCGCGCTCGTCACGTCGGCCGCGCGCCCCGCAGCGCTCGGCACATCGAATCCGCAGAATCGCGGCGGCGGAATCGTGAACCTGGCGGCGGCCACGACCGTGACCGCGTCGCTCAGCCCGTCGGTGCTCTCGTTCCGCAAGATCGAGCCTGAGTCGGGCCGATCGAAAACGATCGATGTGACGATCACCAACGTCTTCGGCACGACACAAACATACGCGGCGGCGGCGGCACTGACCCGCACTCCGGTGGCGCCGGGCGACGCGACGGCGCACGTCACGCCGTCATCGGTCACGCTGGCGCCGGGTCAATCGGCAGTCTTCTCGGTAACAGTGGAGACGAGTCATGCCTCGCCGAGCGGGCAGTACTGGGGCGATCTCACCGTGACGTCAAAGGGCGGCACGTTGAAGGCGCCCTTCTGGTTTGCCGTGCGCACCACCGTCGACGCTGGACCGCTGCAGTAGATCGATCGTCAACGCTGGTACTGGCAGGAAGGGCGGGCTAAGCATTACTTGTCCCGCCCTTCCTGCCCAACAAGACTGTCGATTGAGCGCCGCAGCGACTCTGGACGCGTCGGCATCTCCTCCCACACGTCGCCGGCCTGCGCGACGCGCTCCGCCATCGTTCGCAGCGTGAACGTGCGCGGGCCGACGTCGCCGCCCTCGATCTCCTCCCACGTGCACGGCGCCGAGACAGGCGCGCTCCGCTTCGCGCGGACCGTGTAGGCGGCGGCGAACGTGGCGCTGTAGCCGTTTCTTCCGGTGTCGACGAAAATGCGGCCGCCGCGATCGGCCTTGCTGAACTCCTGCGTCAGGTGATCCGGATCGCGCTTCACCAGCAGGGTCCCCACGGCGTGCGCGAACCCTGCGACGTCGTCCATGCGCGACTTGCCGTCGAGCCCGACGACGATGTGGAATCCTTTCGAGCCCGAGGTCTTCACCCAGCATGGCAGATGGAGCTCGCCGAGGAGGTCGCGCAGGGCGAGCGCGGCCGACCGGAGCACCTCCGGCTCGTCTTCGTTCGCCGGATCGAGATCGAACACACAGACGTCCGGGTAATGCAACTTCGGCGCGCGCGACGTCCACACGTGCTGGGTGATCGTGTTCTGGTTCGTCACCCAGAGCAGCGACCGCGTGTCGGTGACGAGCGGATGGTGGACGATCCCATCCTTCTTCGGAACCTCGATCCGTTCGAGCCACGACGGAAATCCGCGCGATACGTCCTTCTGCCAGAACCCTTTCCTGCCGATGCCGGAGGGATATCGCTCCATCGTGATCGGCCGCCGGCTGATGTGCGGCAGCATGATCGGCGCGATCGACTCGTAATACGACGCGAGCTCGCCCTTGGTGATCCCGTCGTCGGGAAACAGAATCTTTTCCGGATGCGTGATCACCCGATCTCCCTGACGACGTCGCGCGCCGCCTTGTCGGTGCGCACGCCGAGGAGCCGCGGATGACGAAGCTTGCCGTGAACCGTCCATTCGATGAAGGCGACCTGCACGACGACCTCGGGCTGCACCCAATGCGCGCGCAGCCGCGGCAGCCCGGACCCTCTCGTGAAGGGCGGCCTGGCGATCTCGATCGCGTCGAGCCGCGCGCGCAGCTGCAGCAGCAGCTTCGTGTCGAATCCGGTGCCAATCTTTCCCGCGAACACGAAATTGCCGTTCTCGAAATATCCGACGAGCAGCGCGCCGAGGCCGACCCGCTTGCCTCGGGGATCGGTGAAGCCGCCGACGACGAGCTCCTGCGACGCCTCGCACTTCATCTTCAGCCAGTGCGGCGAGCGGCGGTGCTCGTACGGCGAATCGCGCCGCTTGGCGACGACGCCCTCCCATCCCTCGCGACACGCGCGGTCCCACGGCTTCTCGTCGTCTATCGACGCCACGCGCTGCAGCGGCGATCGAAGCGGCAGCTCGCCCAGCATCGCGCGGCGGGCGTGGAGCGGCAGCGCCATGACGTCGCGGCCGTCGATCCACACGACGTCGAACACGTGGTAGGCGACAGTTCCCGATCCCCACGTGACTTCACCGTCGAAGATTGCATCGCCGACCGGAAGACCCGCAATCGCCTCGGCGATGGACGGCAGGTTCTGAGGCAGCCGGTTGCGCGACAGCAGGCGAACATCGCGTCCGCGCTTGAAGGCGAGCAGCCGAATGCCGTCGAGCTTCCGTTCGAAAATCCAGTCAGGTCCGGTGAAGCGGTCCTGCGTGAGCGTCGCCGCCATCGGCTCGATCCAGTCGGGAAAGGGGTCCGCCATCGCAGGTGTTATAGTCGCCCGAACAGCGGCAGATTGAACAGGATCGACGCGTGCAGATCACCAGACGCCGCTTCAGCGGAATTCTCGGCAGCGCCGCTGCATCGTGCGCGTTCGGCGCCGCGTGCCGGCTGGAAAGCCGGCCGACGCAGCCGAACGACGGGAGGCTGACCGTCGTCCTGCGCGCCGGCGTCGCGACATCGGTCGAAGGAACACGCCCGCTCGGGATCGAGCGCGGACGCGACGGGCTCCTTCAGCTGCCCGGCAACGCTGCGAGCGCTCAACTGCCGCTGCTGATCGTGCTGCACGGCGCCAACGGCAGCGGCGAAGGGATGCTGCGCCGAATCGGATCGGCGGCCAGTGCGGCCGGTGTCGCCGTGCTCGCGCCCGACTCGCGCGAGTCGACGTGGGACGGCGTGAGAGACGGCTTCGGACGCGACGTCGTCTTCCTCGATCGCGCGCTGGCGCGCGTATTCGACACCGTGTCGGTCGATCCGACGCGCATCGCGGTCGGCGGCTTCTCCGACGGCGCGACCTACGCGCTCTCGCTCGGATTGATCAACGGCGATCTCTTCCGCCGCGTGGCCGCCTTCTCGCCCGGATTCATCGTCGACGGTCCGCCCCACGGCAAGCCGCAGTTCTTCATCTCACACGGCACCGCCGACCCCATCCTGCCGATCGATCAGTGCAGTCGCACAATCGTTCCTCTCTTGCGCAGACGGGGCTACGACGTCACGTTTCGGGAATTCCAGGGCGGTCACACCGTGCCGGCGGAAATCGCGACAGATGCCCTGCGTTGGATCGCAGGGACGGAAAGGGCGGGATAGCGGGACGGGCGGACGGGCGGACGGGCGGGAGCGGCAGGACGGGCGGGCAGGCGGGAGGGGCAGGACGGGCGGGACAGGCGGGACGGGCGGGACAGGCGGGACAGGCGGGATCGGCCACAAGAAGATCGGGTAGGTAGTTCCCGGATGGGTAGGAAGTCACACCTCCTCCAAACCGTCCTACTGGAAATTCGAGGAACCTACCTCAACGCCGCTGGCAGAATCGTTGAATCGTCTTTTCGGTTATGCAGAAGCTGCGGCATCACTCGCTCGTTGCGTGGCAACGCGCGGACGATCTGTTCATCAGCGTTCACAAACTCACGCTTCGATCGTTTCCACTGCTCGAGCGCTTTGAGCTCAGCTCGCAGTCAAGAAAGGCCGCGTACTCGGTCGCAGCGAACATCGTCGAAGGGTTCGCGCGCCGCCACAAACGAGAACGTCTCCGTTTCTTGAACATCTCGGAAGGCTCGCTCGCGGAAGTCGGCTACTGCCTTCACGTCGCGCATCGACTTGGTTACATCAACGAGAACACGCTTGCGGAGTTCGAGCGTGAACTGAACGGCGTCGGTGCTCCGCTGACCGGTCTTATTCACTCGGTGCGAATTTCGAAGGATGTCGTTTTCGGCGCTGTCTTCATCTTCGGGTTCGTGCTTGGGCGCTGGATCTTTTAAGGTCAGTCACGTTTCTGCCCTCCTGCCCTCCTGCCCTCCTGCCCTTCCCGCCCTTCCCGCCCTTCCCGCCCTCCTGCCCTTCCTGCCCTACTCATATCGCAGCGCGATCATCGGATCGATCCTGGTTGCGCGAAGCGCCGGCAGATAGCTCGCGCCGAGCGCCGCCACCGCGAGCAGCGCCGGAACGGCGACGAACGTGACGAGATCGGTCGGGCTCACGTTGAACAGCAGCGTCGCGACCAGCCGCGTCACCGCGAGCGAGACGGCCAGGCCGACGATCACGCCGGCGATCGTGAGCCGAAGTCCCTGCAGGACGACGAGCCGCACGACGTCGGCGCGGCCGGCGCCGAGCGCCATCCGGATGCCGAGCTCGCGCGTGCGCTGGCTGACCGAGTACGCCATGACGCCGTAGATGCCGATGACGGCGAGCACCAATGACAGGCCGGCGAATACGGCGAGCAGCCACGCGCCCATGCGCGGCGCCCACAGCGACTGATCGAAGATCTCGTTCAGCGTGAACACGCCGGTCAGCGGCAGATTGCGATCCAGCTGCTGCACCTCGCCGCGCACCGTCCCGATGACCGCCTGCGGGTTCGGCGCCTTCACGAACAGCGACAGCTGCGGCTGGTACACCTGTGTCGTGGCCTGATAGATGTAGGGCGTCGGATCCTCGCCGATGAAGTTGTACTTGCTGTCCCTCGCAATGCCGACCACCTGCTGAAAATTGTCCTGGCCGAAGAACTTGAACCGTTTCCCGATCGCGTCCTGATCGGGCCAGAACCTCTTCGCCATCGTCTCGTTGATGACGACGGCCGACGGCGTGTTGGGCTGATCGATCTCCGATGTCGGTCGCCCGCGCACGAGCGCGATGCCCAGCGTCTCAAGGTAATGCGAGCTGGCCACGGCGATCTGGACAAGGCGGCCTGCTCGGCGGTCCGACGCGTCCTGCCCTTCGAGGAACACGGTGCGCGCGAAGCCGCCAGCAAAGAGCGGCACGGTGCTCGCGAGCGTGGCCGACTGCACGCCGGGGACCGAGGCCGCGCGCTCGAGCACGCGCTGCTGGAACTGTCGTCCACGCTCTTCCGTGTAGCCCTGCGCGCCGAGATCGAACGACATCGTCGCGAGCCGCTCCACGTCGAAGCCAGGATTGATTCTCTGCGCGTTCTGCAGGCTGCGCAGGAACAAGCCGGCGCCGATCAGGGCGATGAGCGACAGCGCGATCTGCGCCGCGACCAGGACGTTGCGGAGGCTCAACGGACTCCGCGATCCTGTCGGCGCGCTCGTCTTCTCCTTCAACTCGACGACCAGATCCGGCCGCGACGCCTGAATGGCCGGTGCGAGCCCGAACAGGACGCCGGTTGCCAGCGCGATCCCGAGCGTGAACAGCAGGACGCGCGCGTCCGGGTGAATGTCGATCGCGTCTGCCTGCAGGAACGGCGGACGGAACGACCACAGGACGTCCTGCGCCCAGTACGCGAGCATCAGGCCCGCTGCGCCGCCGACGACCGCGAGCAGCGTGCCCTCCGTGAGCAGCTGCCGAATCAACTGAGCGCGCGTCGCGCCGAGCGACAGGCGGACCGCGATTTCCTTCTGGCGCGCGGCCGCGCGCGCGAGCAGCAGATTGGCCACGTTCGCGCACGCGATGAGCAGCACGAGCGCCACGATCGTCATCAGCAGCCCGCCCGCGGCGACGATGTTGCCGCGGAAGCCGGGATTGATCGTCGCCTGCGCGAGCGGCACGAGCGTCACGTTGCGACCCTTGTTGTCGTTCGGGTATTCCTGCTCGAGCTGACGGGCGAGCGTTTTCAGATTCGCTTCGGCCTGGCGCACCGACACACCGGGTTTCAACCGACCCGTCACATTGAACACGAGACCGCGGCGCTGATCGGGCCGAATCAATTCGAGGAAGAAGCCGGTCGTCGTCTGCTGGTACGTCATGTACGGAACCCACACTGCCGGAGCGCCGATTGCGTTGGTCCCCTTGAATCCCTTCGGCATCACGCCGACGACGGTGAACTGCCGGCCGTTCAGTGAAATCGTCCGGCCGACGATCGAGGGCTCGCCGCCGAACCGCTTCTGCCATTCGCCGTAGCCGAGCACGCACACCAGCTTCGCTCCCGGCTTCTGATCTTCGTCGGGCAGGAAGCCGCGGCCGATCGCCGGCTTCGCGCCGAGCACGCTGAAATAGTTGCCTGTGACGATTTCGCCGAACACCTGCTGTGGATCGCCCGTGCCGCCGGTGATGTTCAGCGGCAGCCCCGCGTGCGCGGCGATCCCCGAGAACACCTCGTTCTTGTCGCGCAGGTCCTTGTAATTCATCGGGGACGTCTGCAGGAATCCAAACCCGAATCCGCCGCTCCGATTGAGCTCGTCGGTCGTCCACACGCTCACCAACTGAGACGGATCCTCGACCGGCAGCGGGTTCAGGAGGACGGCGTTGATGAGCGTGAAGATGGTCGTGTTGGCGCCGATGCCGAGCGCCAGAGAGAGCGCGGCGATGAGCGTAAACCCGGGCGTCTTGAGCAGCAGGCGCGCGCCATACCGCAAATCCTGCAGGAGCGTGGACATCCGGGGCAGGATCGCAGAATTGCGGGACGGCAGCAAGACAATGCCGCCGTCCCATGGTCGGTCGGCGTCCGCGATCTACCAGTTGAAGCGCGTGACCAGCTGAATCTGCCGGCTCGTGTTCGTGCCCGTCAGCGTCGTCACTTCATAGTTGTTGATGTTGTTGCCGACGGCGGTGTTGGTGCCCATGCCGCCGACCGGCACGAAGTTCGGCTCGTTGAACGCGTTGAGCATCTCGATCGCGAGCTCGAAGTCGGTGCGGCCGGCCACGCGCGTCCGCTTCGACACGCGCAGATCGGTCTGCCGGAACATCGGGCCGGTGACGACCAGCGACTGCGACGCGCACTGGCCGTATCGAGCGCCGCTGTCGACTTCGATGCAGTCGGGCCCGTTGGCCGGCGCCAGGTAGCGACCCGTCGGCGGCGCGCCCGCATACCCGGTCGGCGACGTCGCGCTGACGCTGAACGCCGCGATCGTCTGATCGATGACGTCCTGCGGCAGCATCCACACCTTGCGTCCCGCGGCGTCGACGCGGAGGTCGAAAATCTTCTCGAGCTCCGCGCGCGTCATGCCGACGAGCCGGAGGTTGCCGAGATCGATCAGGCGGCCGCTCCGCGCGATCGTCGACGCGCCGATTTGCCAGCCGCCTACGATTCGATCGCGCACGCCGCCGTCCGCGCCGATCCGGCGTGCCTCGCCGAACGGCAGGTCGTACACCAGATTCAGCTTGAACGCGTGCGTGATGTCGCCCGGGTCGCCGCTGTTGCGCAGGTAGTACTGCGGCCGGCGGAAGGTGAAAAACGACAGGCCGTTGGTCAGCGCCGCCGATCCCGACGTGACGTACTGATGGCCGAACGTGTAATTCGCCTGCGCCTGCAGGCCGCCGGCCAGCCGCCGCCGCATCTCGATCTGCAGCGCGCTGTACTTCGAGCCGCCGATGTTGGTTCGGAAGCTCGTCCCCGGCAGCGTGCCCTGCGCCGTGTTGTTGTTGATCGTTCCGAGCACGTCGGGGTTCGCGACGAAGAAGTTGGCCGGCAGGCCGGCGTTGATCGCGTTCTGCCTGAACGTCGCGTTGTTGAGGATGCCGGTGCTCGCCGTGTTGCTGAGCAAGTTGAACGGCAGCGGGTTGCGCGCCGCGAGAAACGCTTCCAGCGTTGCGCTCGTCCAGTTCGCGCTGCTGTATGCCGCCAGGTTGCCCGCCTGCGATGCAGGCTGGCCGTTCAGATACGCGAGGAGGATCGGCAGCGGCGACGTTCCCGCGGTACCGGTGTACGCAAAGGTCGCCCGCGCCCGGCCGTAATGTTCGCCGCAAGGTTGGCCTGCGCGTTCTTGAATTCGTTGAGAAAGCCGTTCTCGAAGATGTCGATCTCGTTGACGTTCACGTTGGCGAACGCGTCGCGCGCGCGGGTGCCGACGTAGCGCACTTCCACCGACGTGTCGCGGCCGAACGCGCGCTGAATGCCGACCGACCAGGAATCGGCCGACGGCGTTCTCAGGTTCGCGTCGAACGTGTTCACCGAGTTCGTAATGGACGGGATCATGGGATAGGTCGGCGTGGCGCTGAACGCAGCCGGTCCGAGCTGGTTGTCGCGGAACAGCAGCACCGACTGACCGGGGAGCGTCAGGTTGCCCGCCGTCGCCGCGCGGTTGACCGGAATCGTCACGCCACGGTTCGCGTTGTAGATCGCGAGGAAGTTGCGGGACGGTACGATGGTCGGAATCGAGCAGTCAATCCAATTTCGGCGTTTCGCGCAGCCCTACCCGTTCGGATAGGCCGGCGATCCAAAGACCCGACGTATGATCGAGCCGTGCCTCATGCTGAACGGGTACCGCGAACTGTAGCCAGCTCGAGTGGCGTCCAGCTCAAGCCGGACTCCGCTGGAGAGACTGCTGGCGCGAAAGCCCCAAATCAACCGAAGAAACCAGCGTTTTCCGCCGGCGCGTGGGAAGAAGCGCGCGCGCTGATCTGGATCCACCGCAAGCGGCTCGCGCTCGGCCTCGTGCTGATGCTGATCAACCGGCTGTCCGGCCTCGTGCTGCCGACGACGACGAAATACCTGATGGACGACGTGATCAGCAAGGGCAACTGGGATCTGCTGCCGAAGCTGGCGCTTGCCGCCGGCCTCGCGACCACGGTCGACGCGCTCACGGCGTTCACCAACTCCCAGGTGCTCGGCGTGGCGGCGCAGCGCGCCATCACCGAGATGCGCAAGGACGTCGAGGCGCACGTGATGCGCCTGCCGATTCGGTACTTCGACTCGACGAAGAGCGGCATCCTGATTTCGCGCATCATGACCGACGCGGAAGGCATCCGGAACCTCGTCGGCACCGGCCTCGTGCAGCTCACCGGATCGATCGTCACTGCCCTGCTGGCGCTCTGCGTCCTGCTGTACCTGAACTGGAAGCTGACGCTCGTGACCATCGTCATCCTCGGCCTGTTCGGCGGCGGGATGGCGACGGCGTTCAACCGGCTGCGGCCGCTGTTCCGCGAGCGCGGGAAGATCAACGCCGAGGTCACCGGCCGCCTCGCCGAAACGCTCGGCGGCGTCCGCATCGTCAAGTCGTACACCGCCGAGAAGCGCGAAGAGCTGGTCTTCGCCAAAGGTGCGCACCGGCTTCTCCGCAACGTCGCCAAATCGCTGACCGGCGTGTCCGCCGTGACGTCGTTTTCCTCGGTCGTCATCGGCGCCACGGGCATCGCGATGATGCTGATCGGCGGCACCTCGATCAGGAACGGATCGATGACGGTCGGGGATCTCGTGATGTATCTCTCGTTCACCGCGCTGATGACGATGCCCGTGATCCAGCTCGCGTCCATCGGGACGCAGTTGAGCGAGGCGTTCGCGGGCCTCGATCGCATCCGCGAGATCCGCCGGATGGCGACCGAGGACGAAGAGGACGCGTCGCGCGCCCCGCTGCCGGACATCCGCGGCGAGGTCGCCTTCGACGACGTGACGTTCGAGTACAACAACGGCGTTCCGGTGCTCAAGCGCGTCGCGTTCGTGGCGCCGGCCGGATCGACGACGGCGCTCGTCGGCTCGAGCGGATCGGGCAAGAGCACGCTGATCAGCCTGGTGATGACGTTCAACCGGCCGCTGTCGGGGCGCGTGCTCGTGGACGGCCGCGACCTGACGGGCATCAAGCTGCGCGACTATCGATCGCATCTCGGCGTGGTGCTGCAGGACAACTTCCTGTTCGACGGGACGATTGCCGAGAACATCGCCTACGCCAAGCCGCACGCAACGCGCGGCGAGATCAAGGCGGTCAGCCGAATCGCGCACTGCGACGAGTTCATCGAAGCGTTCGAGAACGGGTACGACACGATCGTCGGCGAACGCGGCGTCCGCCTCTCGGGCGGTCAGCGGCAGCGCGTGTCGATCGCGCGCGCGATCCTCGCGGATCCGCGGATCCTCATTCTCGACGAGGCGACGTCGAGCCTCGACAGCGAGAGCGAGGCGATGATTCAGGACGGCCTGCGATCGCTGCGCCGCGGCCGGACCACGTTCGTCATCGCGCACCGGCTGTCGACGATCCAGAGCGCAGATCAGATTCTCGTCCTCGAAGGCGGCGAGATCGTCGAGCGCGGCACGCACGAGGAGCTGCTCGCGAAGAACGGGCGCTACCGGCAGCTGTACGACAAGCAGTACCGGTTCGAGAAGGATCGGTTCATCAATCCCGGAGAAGACTTCACGCCGGAGCCGGAAAAAGTCGTGGCGTCTGCGAGGGTGAGCAATACGCTGTGATCAGCCACCCGATACGCGCATCCTTGCGCTCGAACGTCTTGAAGCCGGCGACCGACGCGCGAATCGTGTACACGCCCGGCGGTACTCCTGGAAACGAGTATTCGCCGGCGTCGTTCGTGGTCGTGTGGCGCGACACGCCGGCTTCCTGATTGACGAGCGTGACGTTCGCGCCGGGAATCACGCCTTGCGGATCCCGGACGGACCGCGCTGGCCGCCCTGGAACGATTGCGCCGCGAGATGTTCGGCGAAGAGCAACACGACGAGCGCCGCGAGGACGAGCCGTATCGTTCGCATGAATGTCTCCTCGGCGGGTGGCTACGCCGCGCCTCGGCCGCGTCCGCCGCGACCGTTGGTCGGCGCGGGCAGCCCGTCGTTCGCAACCTCGAGCAGCGCGTGCGCGAAGGTGTCGATTTCTTCGAGCGTGGTGTACACGTTCGGCGTGACGCGGAGGCCCGAATAGTCGAACACCTGCGCCGGCGGCGTGCCGCCGACGACGGCGTTCACGACGATGCGGTACTTGTCCATCATGTACTGCGAGAGCGCGCGCGGATCGACGCCGTCGATCGAAACCATCGCGACGCCCCACGTCTGCCCCGGCTCGAGGCTCGAGAGAATCTTGATTTTCGAGTGAGTCTTGACCGCGTTCGCCCAGCGCAGCGTCAGATAGCGCAGGCGTGCCGCCTTCCGTTCCGCGCCGATCGCCTGATGGAACGCGAGCGCCTCGGCGACCGCCGCTCGAAGCGCCTCGGGATGCGTCCCGATCGCCTCGAACTTCGTGATGTCGCCCGCCTGTCGATCCGGCACCGCCTGAAGCGGCCACGTCTTCGCGATGTTCTCCTTGCGAACGTACAGCAGACCGTTGCCGATTGGCGCGAGAAGCCACTTGTGAAGGCTGACGCCGTAGTAGTCCATCTCGAGGTCGCGCAGCTTGAACGGGAAGTGCGCGAGCGCGTGCGCGCCGTCGACGATCGTCAGGATGCCGCGCGAGCGCGCGAGGCGCGCGAGGCGCTGCACCGGAAAGAGCTGTCCCGTGAGATTGGTGATGTGACAGAAATGCAGAACCTTCGTCTGCGGCGTGATGGCGCGCTCGAACCGTTGATACAGATCGTCCTGCGTCGTGGGCACCGGGAACTGGATGCGCGTCACCTTGATCTTGTCGCGGCGCATGCGCTGATCCCAGGTCGTCAGCATCCGCGGATAGTCCTGCTCGGTCGTCAGCACTTCATCGCCGGCCTTCAGGTCGATGCCGTTCTGCGCAATCTGCAGCGACTCGCTCGCGTTGCGCGTCAGCGCGAGCTCCGACGGATCGCACCCGAATTCCGCGGCCATGCGGCGGCGCACCGTGTCGATGTTCCGGCCGATCATGCCGTTGTACTGGACCGGCAGCATGTTGGCCATGTCCATGTACCGCTTGACCGCCTCGTGCACGACGCGCGGCGCCGGACACGTGTTGCCGTTGTTGAGATTGGTAAGTGTCCGATCGAGCGTGAACGCTTCCTGGATCTCGCGCCAGTAGAACTCGTCCTGCGCGACGTCTTCAGGCGTGCGATCGGCGACGGCGGCCGACGCTGCAGCGATGTGCTCGGTCGTCTTGAACGGCCTGGGAGTGAACGCGGCGGCCCCGAGGGCGCCGCCCATGCGGAGAACATCGCGCCGGTTCAACATGCAACCTCCTCGTGTGAAAGTTGCAGGATGCTAGCATTTTTTTAACGCGTGGGGCCCCACCCCCACGCGCAGACGCGCTCGCGGCGTAAACCGCTCGCGCGTATTTAGAACAGAACGTCACCACGCCCCACCACGGCGCCCGACCCGGCTCGCGGCGTAAACCGCTCGCGCGTATTTAGAACAGAATGTCACCACGCCCCACCACGGCGCCCGACCCGGCTCGCGGCGTAAACCGCTCGCGCGTATTTGGAACAGAACGTCACCAATCAGTCATGGAACTCGGCCCGGCGGGAATCTGCGACGCTTTGTTCTAGATACGCGCGAGGGCAGCGCCCGCGGCCAAAGCGAGCGGGGTGGGAACCCGCGAGCCGTGAAGAAGTCCCGAACGCATCAGCGCGCCGCGCGACTAAGAAACGCTTAGTGCCCGGCGCCGTTCGCGATGACGTTGACTTGCTGGCGCGCCTGCGCGCGCGGCTGACCGTCGGCGCCGTACAGAATTGCCTTCACCTCATAGGTGCCGGACGGCACGCTGCGGAACTCGAACGTGTTCGTCCGCGGCGCGTTGTCGCCGTCGAGTTGGATTTCGCTACTGCGGTAGAACTCGGATGATTCGGCGATGATTTCGATGGAGCGATTGCCCGCGTCGGCTTCGATTGTCGCGCGCACGATCAGATTGGCCGGGGCGAACGAAACAGCAGGCGAAACCCGGACCGCGAGCGGCTCGCGTGTGCCCGCGCCGAGCGGCAAGGCCGAAGAGAACAATAAGAGTCCGAGCAGCGTGAAACGAACCTTCATCGCGGTCACCGTCGCAACAACGCGTCGCGCATGCTCACCGGCCAATTCCCTCACGTCCGGCTCGTGTGTGCCGCACCGTGCGGCGATGACTCGACGGCTGCAAGTCATGGACCACGCGAACAAGACGCAAAAACGGCCGAACGTTGCGGTAATCTGACGCTGCGGAGGATTGAACCGGATGGTGCGACGCGCGTGTCTCGTGGCTGCTCTACCGTTTCTGATGCTTTCGGGTACCACTTCTCGCGCGCAGGCGTCACATGGCGCGCGCGCTGCGAACCCCACCGTCTGGATCGATCGCTACCGCGAGCCGGCCGCGCGTCTGATTGGCGAAGCCGTCGGAAGCACGTTCGCGTGGCACCGCTTGGCGGTGCTGACCGATACGATTGGGAACCGATTGAGCGGATCGCCGGCGCTCGATCGCGCCATCCAATGGGCGGTCGGCGAGATGAAGCGCGACGGCCTCGAGAACGTCCACACCGAGCGCGTGATGGTGCCGCGATGGGTGCGCGGCGCCGAGAGTGCAGAAATCGTCACACCGTTGCAACAACCGCTCATGATGCTTGGCCTCGGCGACAGCGTCGGCACGCCGTCTGACGGTCTGCGCGCCGATGTCGTCATCGTCCACAGCTTCGAGGAGCTCGATGCAAAGGCGTCGCAGGCGCGTGGGCGCATCGTGCTGTTCAACGTCCCGTTCACGACCTACGGCGAGACCGTGCGCTTTCGATCGACCGGGCCAGCGCGCGCGGCGCGCCACGGCGCGGTTGCGGCGCTGGTCCGCGCCGTCGGACCGCCCGGACTGCGCACGCCGCACACCGGCGCGCTGCAGTACGCGTCGGACGCGCCGAAAATTCCCGCGGCGGCGATTGCCACCGAGGATGCCGACCTGCTGCAGCGCATCGCCGATCGCGGCGAGCGCGTCACCCTCCGCCTGAAGATGGATGCGCATTTCGAGGCGGACGTCGAATCGGCAAACGTCGTCGGCGAAATCCGCGGACGCGAGAAGCCCGAAGAAATCGTGGTCGTCAGCGGTCACCTCGATTCGTGGGACGTCGGCGCCGGCGCCACCGACGATGGCGGCGGCTGCATCGTGACGTGGGAAGCGCTTCGACTGATGCGGAAGCTGAACCTCCGTCCGCGCCGGACCGTGCGTGTCGTGCTGTGGACCAACGAAGAGAACGGCGGACGCGGCGGCCAGGGATATCGCGATCAGCATCGCGCGGAGCTCGGCCGGCACGTGCTGATGCTCGAGTCCGATGGCGGCGTCTTCCGTCCGCTCGGTTTCGGGTTCACCGGCAGCGATTCGGCGCGCGACACCGTCCGCACGATCGCGACGCTGTTGTCGGGCATCGCCGCCGATCAGATCACCGTCGGCGGCGGCGGCGCCGACATCGGCCCGAGCGTCCAGGAGGCGCACATCCCCGCCATGTCGCTCGACGTCGACGGATCGAAGTACTTCCTCATCCACCACACGCCGGCCGATACGATCGACAAGATCGATCCGGTCGAAATGGCCAAATGCGCGGCCGCGGTCGCCGTCATGTCGTACGTCGTCGCAGATCTTCCGGAGCGGCTATGATGGGAAATATGCAAGGTCACAGGCTCTCGGTCGCCGCCGTTCTCCTTCTCACGGCGTGCTCATCGTCCGCGCAGACCCCGCGCACGCTGCTGCCCACCGATGTGGTCGCCACCGTCGGATCCGGATCGATCACGCTGGCTCAAGTGGATGAAAAAGCGATGCAGCAGCCGACGGGGAACTTCGGCAGCATGAAGCTCTCGCAGGCGATCTACGAGGCGCGCCGCGCGGCGCTCGACGAGCTGGTCGCGAACATGCTGATCGACCGCGAGGCGAAGCTGCGCGAACTGGATCGAAGCGCGCTGGTGGAGCAGGAAGTCATCTCGAAGGTGTCGACGGTCACCGATGCGGAGATCGCGGCGTGGTATCAGGCGAACCAGTCGCGCGTGCAGGGCGCGACGCTCGATCAGGTGCGGCAGCCTATTCGTTCGTACCTGACGCAGGAGCGGACGCAGGCCGCGCGCGAGCGATACCTCGAGGAGCTGAAAGAGAAGACACCAGTGCGTCTCACGCTCGAGCCGCCGCGGCAGGCGCTGTCGAACGCGAAAGCGCCGGCCAAAGGCGCGGCGAACGCGCCGATCGAGTTCGTGGAGTTCTCCGATTTCCAGTGTCCGTTCTGTCTTCGCGCGCAGCCGACCGTCGAGCAGGTGTTGAGCACCTATGGCGATCGCATACGCTTCGTGTATCGCCATTACCCGCTACCCAACCATCCGAACGCCCGCCCCGCCGCTGAAGCGTCCGCGTGCGCCGGCGAGCAGGGCAGGTTCTGGCCGTACCACGACAAGCTGTTTGCCAACCCGTCGAAGCTCGCAGACGCCGATTTGAAACGCGACGCGGCCGAGCTTGGGCTCGACGCCACGAAGTTCAATGCCTGCCTCGATTCGCACAAATACAGGAGCGACGTCGATGCCGACATCAAAGCCGGCGAGGAAGCCGGCGTCAGCGGCACGCCGGCCTTCTTCGTGAACGGCCGGATGATCAGCGGCGCGCAGCCTTTCGACGCCTTCAAGCGGATCATCGACGAAGAGCTGCAGATGAAAAAGACAAGGTAGAGGTCGGTCCCGCGATGGCATGTTCATTGGTTGCCATCGTCGTATGCCGCAACTGGATCAGCTCACCGCCGCCCTCGACCGCGTCGCTGCGTTCGACCCCGGCCCGTTTCCCGTCGTCAGCCTCTACCTGAACCTCCAGCCCGATCAGCAGGGCCGCAACCGCTTCGACGCGTTCCTGCGGAAGGAACTGACCGAGCGCGTGCGGACGTACGCCGCGAGCGGGCCGGAGCGCGAAAGCCTCGACACGGATGCCGCGAAGATCGAGGCCTACGTGCGCGACATTCCGGGCTCCGCCAACGGACTGGCGCTGTTCGCGTGCTCGGGCGCTGACTTCTTCGAAGCGTTCCCGCTCGATCCGCCGATCGATCGGCATCGCCTGTACATTTCCGATCAGGCGCACGTGTATCCGCTCGCGCGCGTCCTCGAGCAGTACGCGCCCTATCTCGTTGTGCTCGCCGACACGCACGTCGCCCGCATCTTCGTGTTCGCGCTCAACACCGTGCAGCGCGAAGAGCGCATCGAGGGCACCAAGACGCGGCGCCACAAGATGGGCGGATGGTCGCAGAAACGCTATCAGCGCCACATCGAGAACTTTCATGTGCAGCACGCGAAGGAAGTCGTCGATCACGTGGCGCGCATCGTCCGCGACGAGCGAATCGACCGGATCATCCTCTCGTGCGATGAGGTCATCCTGCCGGTCCTTCGCGAGCAGATGGCGAAGGACGTGGCCGAACGCGTCGTCGACGTGATGCACATCGAGATGCTGGCGCCGGAGCGCGAGGTACTCGACGCGACGATCGACGCGCTGCGCGAGAAGGACGCCGTCTCCGATCGAGAACGCGTGGAGCAGCTGATCGGCGCCTACCGCGGCAGCGGCCTCGCCGTGGTCGGCGTCGAGGCGACGTGCAAGGCGTTCGAGCTCGGTCAGGTCGACGAACTGGTCATCACCGCCCGGCCGGAGACAATTGGCGGCATGAAACACGGTGCGGGCGAGCAGCAGCCGGATCGATCGGCCGAAGAGCGGGCGGCCGACGAGCTGATCGCGCAGGCACGCAATACGTCCGCGAAGATTCGAGTCATCGAAGACCCGTCGCTGCTCGCACCCGTCGGCGGCGTGGGCGCGTTTCTGAGGTTCAAGCTGTGAGCAAACGGATCAACGTCAATCCCGACCACTACAAAGTCGCCGGACGCGAGCGCCCGGGCGACCTCGTCGCGGGCCGCGCGCCGAAGGCGCATGCGCGGGAAGACGAGAAAGAACGCGAGCGGTGGGAGCGGAAACAGAAGAAGGCGCGGCGAAAGAGGTAGGGGCGGACCCATGGGTCCGCCCCCGTACCTGCTATTTCTTGGGCTGTTTCGCCGGCTTGGTCGCCGTCCCCGAGGTACCGACCGCCTTGTTGGTGTCCTCCGCGAGCTTCAGGTGCTCTTCGATCGTCGGGAGCGTCTTCGATGCAAACGCCTTGATGTCGGGATCCTTCCCGATCTGCGATTCGTGACGGAACTCGTTGGCGACCTTCCGATGGTCGGTCAGCATCGCCTGCATGTACGCATGATCGAACTGCGCGCCTGAAAGCTTCGAGAGACGATCGCGGAGCGCTTTGTCGTGCGGATCGATATCGGTGGGCAGCGTGATGTTCTTGTTCTGCGCGAGCGTTTTCAGCTCGTCGTTGGCCTTGTTGTGATCGGTCACCATCCGCTGAGCGAAGCTCTTGACCTGGTCGCTCGTCCCTTTTTCCTGCGCGAGCTTGCCGAGCTCGACTTCGGCCATTCCGCCCGCCGCGGTCTTGGTGACGAACGTCTGATCGGTCATCTGTTTTGCGCCCGCGTTCTTTTGGGCCTTCTGCCCTTTCGCGAACGCCGGCACGGCGGCGAGCGCGATGGCTACGGTCGCCGTAAGCACGACATTTCTCATAATGAGCCTCCTTTTGCATGGAGACTCATCGCAAGGCCGGTGCCATGCGAAATCGGCAATCTGAACTAGACGATGCCCAAGCCGTGAACGACGGAGAACAGGATTGCGAGCAGCGTTGCAAAGAGACACGCGACAGCGGCGAGCATGTGATCGCCCCGCTCCCGCGTCAACGGATTGAAGAAGGCTGAGGTGATGTAGCCACCTGCGAAGCCGCCGGCGTGCGCGTAGTTGTCGACTCCGGGCATGATCAGGCCGAAGATGAACAAGATGACCGCATAGCGCATCGCCTGCCCGTGGATGAAGCTGCTACCGCTTGTCCGCCCGTAATGCACCAGGGCACCGAGCAGCCCGAAGATCGACGCCGAAGCACCCATCGTGAACGCTGCCCCATGCAGCAGCGGGATCGGCAGCCCGCCGAGGAAATATCCAGTGGCAGAGCTCAGCAGAAATCCACAAACGCCGGCGACCGTGTAAATGATGACAGTCCGTGACGCGCCGATGACATCGGCGGTCGCCGGCGCGAGATCGCGCACCCACATCATGTTGAACAGGATGTGCAGCAGGCTGCCGTGCAGCCACGTCGCGCTCAACAGCGTCCACCACCATCCGTCTTCGAAAACAGGCACCGCACCACTCATGCCGAAGAGCCGCAGCGCGTATTGGTTCGGAGCAAGAAACGAGAAGCCGCCGCCGCCGACGATGTCGACCCTCCCGGTCGTCAAGAGCGTCAACAACAGCGTCAACGCGTAGAGCGTCGTCGAGGCGCCGATGACCAGCGGCACGAAGCCGAGATCGTTCCCGAGCTGCCGCAGCATCGGCGCGAATCCCCACAGTCCGGGATTCGATCGACCGCACGTATAACATTTGTCGTCGCGGACGCCGACGAGCGATCCGCACGACGGACACACCACTGAGCCGGTTGTTCGACGCTTGAGCACTCTTCATCATATCTT
>Ga0209474_10000436_pt1 | contig 45955 bp, 34 predicted proteins | sample GraSoiAngelo_145_FD_185902 | JGI IMG/M metagenome (GOLD analysis project Ga0209474, IMG submission 185902) | Grasslands soil microbial communities from the Angelo Coastal Reserve, California, USA - 14_1009_05_20cm (SPAdes) (version 2) | ecosystem: Environmental > Terrestrial > Soil > Grasslands...
CTCCTGGATTTCCATCGCTCCCGCGACGTCATTGGTCAGGGGTGGCTGGTTGCGGAAGGGCAGGTTCTCGTCGAACGCCGCGCATCCGTTGCCCGGGCAACTGGCGGACCGATTGTTGAAGAGCCGCGGAATCCGGTTTGCGAGGGCAACCCCGAGCTGCGGGCGGAAGACGGTCCCGAGACGGAACTCCTCGTACTGGAGACCGTTCATGACGTTGAGAACCGATGCGCGGATGCCTCGATCGAGTGCGACCGCCATGATTCCGACGGTCGCGCCCAGGGACTGGCCGACGTAATAGACGCGCGAGGCATCGAGGTCGGCGACGCCGTCGCCGTCCGCATCCATGCCTACCTGGATCACGCGTACCAGCTGCATGAGATCGATCGCGGACTGGCTGCGCGAATCGCGCGCCACGATCAGCCCCGGGGGAACGAGGTTGAATCCCTCCTGCGGGCCGATGATTCCGTCGCCGTTCCGGTCCTCGCCGCGGCCTCCCGCCGGAACCGAGACGATGCGGCCACCCGGCAGAAGCGTGAGGGCGAGCGTGCCGGCCGGGCCGAAGCCGTGGCCCACGAAGTTGATGGCGATGGTCGCGATGCCGTGGGCCGCCAGTGAGCCTGCGATCGTGAAAACGTCCAGGTTCTTGTCATGTTGCCCGAGACCGTGTCCGAAGATCGCCACCGGCCAACCCGAGGAGGGCCGCTCTCCCGAAGGCAGGAAGAGGGTGAAGTGCAGATCACCAGTCTGCTGGACGGCGGGGATGCCTGCGAGCGTTCCCACGATGGGGATCAGACCGTCGCCCGCCAGGTAGACGGGCGCCGCGAACTTCCCGAACGCGATCTGACCCACGGCGCCGTCGAAGATGCGCAGCAGCGCGACTGACGGGGTGCGATCGACGAGGGTGAACTTCGGCGCTCGATCCCCTGACGGCAGCGTGGAGAAGCCGACGTGCTCGCGGAACACCATCTTCTCGATCGCGGAGGCGGAGAAGAGAGCGCGGGCCGTCCCTGGGCCAGGTACTGCCGGATCCGTGGCGAGGAGAAAAGTCGCCGGCGCAGGAGTGCTCGCGTCGATCCGATCGCGGATGCGCTCGAGCACCGAGGTCACGGTCTGCGTGGTGAAGACGCTTGCGGCGGCGATGCTCCGGCGGTGCAGGTGGAGGCGTTCCTTCGCCCGCTCGAGCCCGCGGTGCAGGGACTTGCGATAACGCTCGAGCGTCGCGTCCCGACCATGGCGTGCACCGTCGTCATGCAAGAACCGCTCGAATCGATCCGCCGGCTCGATGGGCGCTCCGCCCGCGTCGCGGATCCCTGTCGTCACGACGAGCAGGTACCGCGTGTACTGCTCGAGGAGCTCGTCCGCGTGCGCGTGCAGCGTGTTCGTCGCGGGATCCCATATCGCCTGGTTGATGCCGATCACCCTGGACTCGCGTTGCTCCGCGTCGCCGCCGTCGTCCTCGCCATCCTGGTCATCGTCGCGCCGCACGGCCGTCCCCAGGCGCACGAAGAAGACGGAGCGGCTGCCGACGCTGGCCGGGTCGATCGCTCCGCTGAAGGGGATGGAGATACGCGGCAGCAGATTGAACCCGTCGAGCTTGTTGACGGTCTCGATGTTCGAGCAGTCGCCAGGCCGGCTCGCGCAGTCGGGCATCGGCAGGTCCACGCGCAAACCCGTATTGTTTGGATCGCCGGGATCGTCCGGAACGGTGAAGCGATCGCTGGGAAAAGGCGCGGTCGAAGGATCGGACAGGTCGAACGACGGTTCTACGGCGGCCAAGGCGGGCCCGGCGAACGGAATCGCAATCGTCATGGAAGCCATGGCCGTGCAAAGGAATCGCGTCATCTTCTTCCCCCTCGTGCAATGAAATGCCCCTGATATCGAGTCGCATGCTGGTGACGATGAATCTGGATCCATCCCCTACGGTGCCGTCGCGACGCTCGACCAGGCTTGGTTGTAGAAGTCGTACTGATCATTGAGCGGATACTTCACCGTGACGATGTACTGGTAATCCGTTCCGGCGGCGAGACCGGTATCGCGATGGCTGGTCGCGTCCGGAGGCAGGCTGGCGACGATCTCCCAATCAGCACCGGAGGTCACGCGGTAGATGTCGTATCCGCTCGCCGACCGCGCGACGCTCGTCCAGGAGAGATCGATGGTCTGCCGATCGACGGCCGTCGCGACGAGGTCTTGTGGCGCCCCGCCCCAGCCGGTGCAGAAGACATTCGATGGAAGGGAATCGCCCAGCGAATTGAATGCGACGACGCGGTAGCACGCGTCGAAGAATCCTCCTACGAAGAGGAACAGATCGAGCTGCTCGTGAACATAGGACTGGCCCGGCAGGGGGATGGACACCGGCATCCATCCGGCGATGCCGTCGTCGGAAGTCTCGATGCGGAATCCAGTCTCGTTGTCCGACCCGTCCGTCCAGAAGACATCGAAGTACAGCCAACCTCCCCACATGTCCGCCCAGTACATGGCGACGAGGCCCGCGGGCGCGGCGGGAACCGCGGTCGCGAGGACGCCGGCGGCCAGGTTGGAGTAATCCGAACCGCCGCCGTCGCGGACCGCCTGCACGCGATAGAGGTACGTCTGGTCGGCGGAGAGGTTCCCGTCGGTGTAGCCGGTTGCGTTGGCGGGCAGGGTTGCGAGCTCGCTCCAGGTCCCGGTCGGATCCGCTCGCCAGACCTCGTACCCGTCCTCGAAGGCGCTGTTGTCCGCCCAGGTCAGGCCGATCCGGCCATCGACTGTACGTGCGGCGAGGCCGGTCGGGTTGGCTGGCGCGACGGTGCAGGCTGGCAGCGAAGGATCGGACGTCGCGCTGGAGCTCACCGCCGTGATCCGGAAGCAGATCCGCTGTTCGCGTACGCCCAACCGGACGGCGGAGGTGCTGTTTGCCGGGACGATCATGCTCTGCGTCCATGGCCCCGAAACGCTGCTGGCCTCTTCAATGCGGAATTGGCCCTCGTTCGCGGAGTTGTCGAACCACGTGACCTGGATTATCGAATCGTCAGGTCGGAAGAAGTCGTCGCGGACTGGCACCGCAGCGACGCCGGACGGGGAGGCGAGTCGTGAGGGCGCCGGCGGGGGCGCCGCGAATGTCGTGGCGCAGGCCGGCCCGAGGAAGGGCGAATAGGACGTCCCGTTGCGACTGGTCCGCCAGGAACGCACGCGGTAGCAGTACGGACTCGAGGCGGGAAGCCCGCCGTCGGCGTATGCGGTGGCCGCGGCGGGAAGGCTCGCAACGGGATCGTACGCAGCAGACGGTCCCACCGAGCGGTACACCTGGTAGCCAGTGACCGGTTTCGGGTCCGGCGCCCAGTCGAGGTCGTTCTCGCTCGCCGATACCGCCGTGGCATGCAGGGCCGACGGCTCGCTGGCGCTAGAGGGATGGCCCGCTCTGGATCGAAACTGCTCGTCGGTCGGACCGCCGCACGCCGCGCAAACCAGCAGGACCGCCTCCACCGATAACGGACGGCGCATACGGACTCCCATCGCGGGCATGAAGTCGTGTGCCGCCCGACCTTCGGGCCGCATTGCAAGCGGCGATCCGGGTCACCGTGGCGCGATTCCTCCCTGAGGGAGGGAACCTTGGACGGCTACTGGGCCGGAAATGTCACTGTGGCGCCACAGTGACATGCATCGTAGCGCTACACGACGCCAGAGGCAGGCCGAGCACCGCTGAATCAGTTCACTCCGTCCGCCCGCCTCCGCTCCAGCCGGTACCGGTCCCCGCGGCCCGCACCCGATCGTCCCAGCGTGCACCCAGAGCGGACCGGCGTCGCCGCCGGTAGGTCGCGGACGCAAACCAATTACCGAATCCACTTGACAATCGACTACCACCTCCACCTGATCGCCGAGGCCAAGAACCGCGCGGCCCTCTCGCGCGGCGGGCAGGGACTCGCAATCCGCGTTGCAAAGGCGCTCAATGCGGCACTCCTGCGCCACGGCAAGGTATTTGCGGAGCGGTTTCACGTGTTGCGCACGGTCAGGGAAGTCGCCAATGCCGTGGACTACGTGCTCTCGAACTGGTTCCGCCACGCCGGCAGGGCGGTCGGCATCGATGATATCGACAGGCTCTCTTCGGGTGCGGACCATTCGCTCGTGGCGCGGCCGCAATCGTGGTTGTTGCGGGTCGGCACCTGGCGATTTGGACCAAGCGGATAGAAGAGTGCAACGCTCTGCCTCGGGCCCGTCCCAAACGATGCCACGCGAATCGCCTCGGCGCGCCGTCGGAGGGAAGCTCTCTCAAGGCGGCAGCACCCGCAGTACCGCCGCTCCCGCCGTGGTCGACACGTGCAGTGAAGGGGGCTCGACGGAACCATCGAGCTCGAGGCGAAGCACGTCGTCCGAGGGAAGGGCGGCGGTTCCGCTGACGAGTGTCGTCTTGCCGCTCGACGGATCCCACAAGGACAATCCCGCCGGCGAGGCAATGGCCAGGCGGCCGTCCGGCAGGGCGATGAGGTCGCGGGCCCGGGACACCCCGGCGGCGCGCAGCGGGAAGTAGTTGAAGGACTTGCCGTCGAAAGAGGCGAGGCCGTAGTTCGGATCGCGCGAGCTGAGAGGATCGCTCGCGAACCAGACGGTTCCGTCCTTGGTCACCGCTACCGCGCCGATGGAGACCGGATCGCCCTCGCGCGGCGGTTTGAAGACCGGAGGATTGGCTCCGGTGGCGGGATCGTACGGGTCGCCGAAGTTGTAGGCGTAGGCCTGCGCGCCCGGGCGCGTGTGCCAGGCGGAGAGATCCGAAGTCCAGCGGATCTTGCCTGCCGTCCACTTGCCCGCGACCCACAAATCCCCGTCCGGCGCCAGGGTGAGCCCGCGCCAATCGCCCATCATCTGCGTGTCCTTCGACTCGTTGCCGGTGCAGGCGGCGTGGAAGCAAACCCGCGGATGGAGATGATCGCTCAGCCACTCGTGGGTGACGTCCAGGAACCACTCACCGGGCTTGGGATCGCGATACCGATCCGGCTGCAGGCGATCGATGCCGTGGTTCGACCCGACGTAAAGCTCCTTGCGAGCGCGATCGTAGAGGAGCCGCTGTACCGTCCGGTTGTGCCAGAACTGCGCGGTCTCGCTGTTCACCAGGTCGAGGCGCTGCACGGAGAGCGTGCCCGAGGCGTCGACGCGAACGCGGTCGAGCTTGCCGGTGTGACGGTTGGGATCGGTGTAATCCTCGCTCCCGTCGTCGTGACCCGCGTAGCCGACGAAGACTTCGCCCGCGGCGCCGCCCGTGATCTCGGTGATGCCTGGCGAAACCGCGGCGCCCGAGAGGCAGGATGGATGGGGCGCCCAGGTATCGCAGTAGGTGACCGGGTTGCCCGTGAGATGAAGCCCGTCGCGAGCGTCGTACCGCCGGAAGGTCTTGTCGCCGGGACGCAACAGGTAGAGCGCCGCGTGCGTCGCGATCCAGCGGTTCTGCGCGCCGTCGGTGGTCATCCCGACGATGGGCGTTTCGGCGATGCCGTTGGCGGAGCCGTACTGCACGTTGGCGACGGGCCACGGGCCGGGGCCTTGCGCCCCACCGGAACCGGATCCCGAGAACGAGCCGCCGCATGCCGCGCCGGTGACCAGGATGCCCAACGCCAGCCGACCGGACAGCCGCTTCCACGCTCTCATGCTCGACCCCTCGGCCCCTGGAAACGGGCCCCCGTTTCCATGCCAGCCGCGGGCCGGGCGCGAAGGCCGCGGCGGGCGTCAACCGGCGAACGCATCTTCCCTGTGGCGAGAAGCGGAATTCCCAGGCGTACCCGCGTCTGCTACTGAGCGGTCGTGATCCGCACGCTCCGGTACGGAGCCCGCGCCATCGAAGGTGAGAAGACCCGTATCCTGCAGGGCGCTCTGGACGCCATCCGGCCGGGAAGATTCGCCGCCGCGTTCGACCTCGACGGAACGCTCCTTTCCAACAAGCCGCGCCAGGCGCGCATCGTGCGCGACTTCGGGCGCGAGCGCGGCGTCGAAGCGCTCGCCCGCTGCGGTCCCGAGATGATCGTTTCCTGGGACCTGCGCGACACCATGCGCCTGAGCGGTCTCGCGGCCGGGCAGATCGAGACGCTTTACGAAGATCTGCGCCGTTACTGGCTCGATCGCTTTTTCACCAGCGAGTATTGCAAGGAGGACGAACCGGTCCGGGGCGCGCGCGACTACCTGGGGCGCTTCGTCCAGCGTGGCGCCCACGTCCTCTACGTCACCGGTCGCCATTCCGGAATGGAAGCCGGAACGCTCGCGGCATTCGAGCGAGCGGGATTTCCCTTGCCGGAAATCGTCGCGCCCGCGGCGCCGGCCAGCGCGGCCACGGTGCAACTGTGGCTCAAGCCGAAGCTCGCGGATGACGACGACCGCTGGAAGGAGATCTGCCACGACCGGCTCGCGGCGATGCGCGGCATCGCTTGCGCTTTCGACAACGAGCCGACGCACGTCAACGGATACAAGACGCGCTTCCCCGACGCACACGTCGTCCACCTCGACACGGATTACTCTCCGCGGCCGGTCGAGGTGCTCCCTTCCATTCCTTCCATCGTCGATTTCCACATGATCGAGAGATGAGGAGACCCGTTCCCAAGACGCTCGCGGTGGTCGACCTCGGCTCGAACGCCGTGCGGCTGCAGGTCGCGTCCGCCCAGCCTGACGGCACACTCGAGGTCCGCGCCGAGGATCGCGCCGCCGTCCGCCTCGGCGCGCAGGTCTTCCGCACCGGACGCCTTTCCAGCGAATCGATTTCGGGCTGTGCCGGAGCGCTCGTCCGATTCGCCAAGCTCGCGCAGACCGCGGGCGCAACGCACGTGCGCGCGGTGGCCACGAGCGCCGTGCGCGAGGCGTCGAATCGCGACGAGCTGTTGCGCGCCGCCCGGAGCCGGGCCGGCATCGACGTCGAAGTGATCAGCGGCGCCGAGGAGGCCCGGCTGGTTTGCTTGGGAGTGTTCCAAGGGACCTCGGCCTCCGACCGGTCGCTCCTCATCGACATTGGCGGCGGGTCGACGGAGATCATATCGGCCCATGGCGAGGAGCCCGAGCACGCCTTCAGCCTGCAACTCGGCTCGGTCCGGCTGAGCGAGTTCTTCGTCGAGCACGACCCGATCTCGCGGCGCGAGGCGCAGCTGATCGAGGAAGCCGTCGAGGACGCGGTGCTGCAAATCGATCCCGTGCTGATCGGGAAGCACCGCAGGATCATCGGGGCGGCGGGAACGACCGGCGCCGTTGCCGCTCTCGCGCAGTCGATGTCCGGCACACCGGGCGGAAGCAGGCCGGTCTCCCACGCCGAGGTCCGCGCCGTCCTCGACAAGCTCCGCTCCGCCGATCTCAAGAAGCGCAAGAAGCTCGGCGTCGATCCCTCCCGCATCGACGTCATCTACGCCGGCACCGCCATCCTCGAAGGCGTCATGCGCAAGCTGCGCGTCGAGGAGATGCAGGTCACCACCCGGGGCTTGCGCGACGGGCTCATGGCCGACCTCGTGCGCCGCGAGGTCCGCCCGCCCGCCGCCGGCTTGCACGAGGAGAACGCCGTTCTCGAGGGGCTGCGGGCCTTCGGCAGGCGCTGCGGGTACCGGGAGCCGCATGCCGAGCAGGTCGCGCAGCTGTCGCTGGCGCTCTTCGATCAGCTCCGCCCCATGCATCGTCTCGGCGCCGAGGAGCGGGGCCTGCTCCACGCCGCGGCGCTACTCCACGACGTCGGAACGTTCGTCTCGTACAACCGGCATCACAAGCACGGCTACTACCTGCTCTTCTACGCCGACCTCCCCGGCTTCACCGATCGCGAGCGCGAGCTCATTGCCACCATTGCGCGCTACCACCGGCGCTCGGTACCGAAGGATCGGCACGAGGTGTTCCAGCTCCTCACGCCGGCGGAGCGGGTCGTGGTTCGCGGGCTCGCCGCCATCTTGCGGGTCGCGGACGGCCTCGATCGGGGTCACCGCCGCCAGGTCCGTCGGCTCGAGGTGTCGCGCAGGGCGCCGGGGATGCGCATCGACGTGTGGGCAGAAAAAGGCGCCGATCTCGAAGTCTGGTCCGCGCAGCAGAAGTCGGATTTGCTCGCCGAGGTTTGCGGAGGACCGGTACGGTTCCGCCTGCACGTCGTCCCCTCACGCCGCTGACACGGCCCCGCGCCGTGAGCAGGTTTCGGCGCAATGCGATTTGTCGCCTTTGCTACCGACTATGACGAGACGCTCGCCGGCAAGGGGGTCGTCGAGCCGCGCACGCTCGCCGCCCTGGAGCACGTCAAATCGAGCGGCCGCAAGCTCCTGCTCGTGACGGGCCGCGACCTCGACGATCTCGTCCAGGTCTTTCCTGAGCACGCCATCTTCGACGCCATCGTGGCGGAGAACGGCGCGGTCCTCTACATCCCGTCGACGAAGAAGGAGAAGAAGCTCGCGGAAACGCCTCCGGCGAAGCTCGCCGAGAGCCTTCGCCAGCACGGTGCGACGCCACTCTCCGTGGGACGGGTGATCGTCGCGACCCGGGTGCCGTACGAGACCGTGGTCCTCGAGGAGATCAAGCGTCTCGGGCTGGAGTTGCAAGTCATCTTCAACAAGGGCGCGGTGATGGTCCTCCCGGCCGGCGTGCACAAGGGCACCGGCCTGCGGGCCGCGCTATCCGAGATGAAGCTTTCGTCCCACAACGTGGTCGGCGTCGGCGACGCGGAGAACGATCACGCCTTTCTTTCCGAGTGCGAATGCGGCGTGGCGGTGGGAAACGCACTGCCGTCGCTGAAGGATCGTGCCGACCTGGTGATGAAGGGCAAGGCGGAGGACGGCGTACTCGAGCTTCTCGAGATGCTCGTCAAGGACGATCTCCGCTCCGCGCTGGCGCGCCCGGGTCGCCGCGACATCCCGCTCGGCGAATCGTTCAGTGGCGAGCGCGTGTCCATCCCGCCTGCCCCTGGGCCGCTGCTCTTCGCCGGGACTCCGCAGAGTGGCAAGAGCACCGCCGCGAAGGGATTCGTCGAGCGGCTTCTCGACGCGAAGTACCAGTGCTGCATCCTCGATCCGGAAGGCGATTGGCTCGCCTTCGAGCGCACCGTCCAGCTCGGCGATCCGAAACGCGCCCCGACGGTGGACGAGGCGGTGCACGCGGTCTCGGAGCCCGACGAGCAGATCGTCGTGAACCTCGTCGCCGTGCCCTTCGACGATCGCGCCCGGTTCTGCTCGGCCTTGCTCTCCCGCCTCGCCGACTTGCGGGCGCGGTCGGGCCGGCCGCACTTCATCGTCCTCGACGAGGCGCATCACCTGGTCCCGCCCGCCTCGCGTCCCTCGCACGATGCGCTTCCGCAGGATCTGACCGGGATCGTCCTCGTCACGCTCGCGCCGCAGAATCTCGCGAAGCCCCTCCTCGATCAGCTCGACACGGTCGTCGCCGTGGGGGTGGAAGCAGCGAAGACGCTCGGCGATTTTCGCAAGGCAGCCGGGCTTCCGGCGCCAAAGGCGTCTACTCGCAGCGTCGAGCGAGGCGAAGCGCTCCTCTGGCGGAGGGCGACGGGTGAGGAGCTGCCGGTCCGGCTCGCGCGGACGAACGCCCAGCACCACCGGCACGCGCGCAAGTACCTGGAGGGCGATCTCGGTCCCGACCGGAGTTTCTACTTCCGGGGCGCGGAGAAGAAGCTGAACCTCCGCGCGCCCAACCTGGTGCAGTTCGGCGAGCTGGCCGCGGGCGTCGACGACGATACGTGGCTGCACCACTTGCGGCAGGGCGATTATTCGAGATGGTTCCGGACCGAAGTGAAGGACGAGGAGCTGGCGCGAGACGCGGAGGCGGTGGAGAAGGACCGCGCGCTGGATGCGGGGGAGAGTCGGGCGCGGATCAGGGCGGCGATCGCGAGCAGGTATACGTTGCGAACGCTGCCGTAAGAACCGACTACCTCGACGTCGACCAACGAGCTACTCCAGCACCCGGACCGGCAGCACCACCATCGCGAGTCCCGCAAACTGCAGCCGACGCTGGATCGAATACGCCGTCTCGTTGTGCAACACCCTGTCCCACCACCGCTCCCGCTCGAAGATGAGCTTCCCCGCGAAGAAGATGCTCCGCTCGTACTCGCGGGCGATGTCCGTCGCCAGCCGCTCGCACTCCGCCACCGCCTCGGTCCCGATGCTGGTCTTGAAATCGGCAGGAATCCCCATGCGGCGGGCGAGGTCGACGTACTTGTTCAGCGCCACCTCCGTCTCCTCGCGCACGCGGTCCACCTCTTCCACGCCCTGGAAGGTGGCGGAGTCCACCACCGCCACGGACATGAAGACGACGTTATGGAAGTAGCGGGGGAAGAGCTTGATGATGGTGAGGAGCGAGTGGATGCCGAGGCCGGAGAAGCCGCTCACCAGCAAGACCGCGGTCGGCTTCTTCTTCTCGAGGTGCAGATCGCGCAAGGGTCCCGCGGACGGCAGCGCGTCGATGATCGAATCGAGGCGGCTCAAGCGCGCGAACGTCCCTTTGTAATGGCGCTTGATGACGAGGCAGAGCGCGATGAGCGCTCCGGTCACCACCACCGTCACCCAGGCGCCCTCGAAGAACTTCTCGTAGACGTTGATGACGAGGATGAAGCTGCAGAGGATGAAGCAGAGGACGGCGATGGCCATCGGACGCCGCCACTCCGGATACTTGCGCTGCGTGTCGGAGCGCAGCCAGTACTTCATCATCCCTGCCTGGCTGAGGGCGAAGGTGACGAAGACGTTGATCGCGTACATCACGACCAGCGCGTCGACCGAGCCCTGCGTGTAGAAGAGCATGAACAGTCCCGCTCCACCCATGAGCAGGACGCCGTTCTGCATGGTCAGCCGATCGGAGAGCGCGCTCAGGCGGTGGGGCAGGTAGGAATCGTGCGCGAGGTTCGCCATCACGCGAGGGCCGGCGATGAAGCCCGCCTGCGCGGCGACGAAGAGGAGGAGCGCCTCCGAGGCGATGGTGACCACCACGAAGATGCGTCCGACGGGCGCTCCCGCGAGGTGCAGGTCGCCCGCGAACAGCTGCGCGAGCGTCCAGTTCATCGTCTTGCCCTCGACGTGGTGAACGCCCACCAGCAGGTAGGCGAGGATGATGCCGCCGGCGGTGAGGGCGAGGCTCGTCGACATGTAGACCATCGTCCGCTTGCCGGTGGCAACGCGCGGCTCGCGCATGATGGAGAGGCCGTTCGAGACGGCCTCGATGCCCGTGTACGTTCCGGCGCCCAGCGAGTAGGCGCGCAAGAAGAGCAGGGCGAGGGCCATTGCTCCCATGGTCGAGACGTCGGCGTGCAGCCCCGTCGAGACGCTCCTTGCGACGTCGTCCATCCGTCCAACGTGGAGCCCGATGCTCCCGGAGATGAGCACGGCGTGGGTGACGAGGAAGGTCAGGAAGACCGGCAGAAGGAACTTGATCGACTCCTTGACGCCGCGGAGGTTGAGGATGGTGAGCAGCACCAGCACGGTCACTTCGACGGGGAGCTTCCAGACGTGCCAGTGGTGCGGGAAGTTGCTGAAGACCGCTTCCCCGCCCGCGGCCACCGAGGTGGTGGTGGTGAGCACGTAGTCGATGAGCAGCGCCGCGCCGCTGACGACGCCGGCGCGCGGGCCGAGCAACTTCGAGGTGACGGCGTATCCGCCTCCGCCGAAGGGGAAGTGCTCGATGATCTTCGTATAGGCGGCGGAGATGACGAGGACGGTGACGCCGGTCGCGATGGCGAGGAACACCGCCAGGTACTGGTGGCTGCCGAGGTTCTTGAAGGCTTCCTCGGGACCATAGGCCGAGGAGCTGAGGCCGTCGGCGCCGAGCCCGACCCAGGCGAGGAAGGCCGCCAGCGAGATGTGCTGGAAGAGCTGCGGATCCTGGATGTCCTTCGGCCCGCCGAGCAGTGCGCGGGTGAGCTTCTGCCATCGCGTCGGCGGAAGCTGCGGTTCCTGATCTGGTTGGGAGGGCGGGGGGACGCTGCTCGGCGCCGGGGACGGCGCACCTGGGTCCATGACTGGGCGCCCCCTTTAGCATGAAACCCGGCGCTTCAGGGGTTCAGTCGTGACGCGGCGCGTGCACCATCTCGCAGGCAGTCGATCACACTGACGCCGCGGTAGAAGGCGCCCGCCAGCTCGAGCCCCGGATATCCTGCCGCCAGCTGCTCGATCTCGGCGATCCGTCCTGCATGCCCCCGGAGGTACTGGGGAAGCGCATGGGACCAGCGCACGACGCGCAAAAGGCGCGGCATTGCGGTCATTTTCAGCTCCGTTCGGACCAGCTCGACGAGCTCGCCGTCGGGCCGCGACGCGACGCTGGCGTGGCGCGCGCCCCCGACAAGCGCCGAAATGAGCACCGACCCCGCCGGGGCCCGCCCAGGAAAGAGGGCGCCCGGAAAGAGGGCCCCGACGACCGGCGTCCCCGGCCGGAGGACCCCGAATCCGCGCTGCATCGGGCCCAGGTCCTCGGTCCTTGCCGCGAGATGGACGAGCGAGATGGGAGCGGCGGTGAGGGCGCGCAGCCGCTCCGCGAGCCGGGGCGCAATCCCGGAGAGGACCTCCGCCGCCTGGGGAGCCGGTAGCGCGATGACGAGCTTGTCGGCGACCATCTCGCCGCGTCCGCTCCGATCCTCCAGCTGTAGGCGGAAGCCGGCACCTTGCTTCGCGATCCCCAACACGCGCGTCTCCAGCCGCAAGCCGGGCCCTACCGCTTTCGCCAGTGCATCGACGAGCTCGCGGAGCCCGCCGCGGAACGAGGAGAGCGAGGTCCGCTTCCCGCCCCGCGCCGCGAGCAGACCCCGCAGGATGCTCCCGTGTCGCTGCTCGAGCTGGAAGAGCTGCGGAAAGGAGCTCGCCATTTCCAGCGAGTCCGGATCGCCGGCGTAGATGCCGGTCTGGACCGCGTCGCCGAGGAACGGGCCGGCCTTGCCCAGGCGACGACCGAAGAAGTGTGCAACGGAGGCATCAGGGGGGGACCGGCGCCGGACCGGCTCGGCGAGGAGGGAAAGTTTCTCCGCGCCGTCGAGCAGTCGCGTCCGGAAGAAATCGCCGGGACCGCGCGGCAGCGCGTACACCGTGCCGTCGCGCTCGACGTACCGCTCCTTGGCGGCGCTGCTCGCGTACAGGCGCGAGAGTCCCAGCTCGCCGCAAAGACGCGCCAGGTCGCCGGTACGGTCGAGGAGCGCAAGCGGGCCCCGCTCGGTGAGGAATCCGTCCTGCTCGTCGGTGCCGATCTTTCCGCCAGCGCGGTCCGCCGCCTCGACGACGATGGGATCCGTTCCCCGTCGGCGAATCTCGTACGCGGCCGAGAGCCCGGCCGCGCCGGCGCCGGCGACCACGAACATCGTCACGCCGCCTCGACCTCGCGCACGAGGCGCGCCAGGGCGCGGGCAAACGGCGCACTCTCGTTGAGCGCGTTCGCGACCTCGTAGCGCTCGATGCCCGCGGCTTCCGCGATGCCGCGCAGAAGGATGCGCTGCTCGTGCAAGGTCTCGATGTGGTCGGAGACGAAGGCCACCGGCACCACCAGCACCTCCTTGACGCCGTTCTTCGCCAGCGCCGGCAGATGATTGGCCGTGGCGGGCTCGAGCCACTTCACCGGTCCGACCTTGCTCTGGAAGCTGACCGACCACGGCTGGCTCGCGGGCATCCGGGCGACCAGCCCGCGCACCGTCGCGCGCACGTCGCGCTCGTAAGGATCGCCTTTCTTGATGATGCTCACCGGAACGCCGTGGGCGCTGAAGACGACGTGGACCCTGCCGCGCATCGGCTGCGGAAAGCGCTCGAGTCCCTCGTGCACCGTCTCCGCCAGAGCGTCGAGGTAGCGGGGATCCTCCGGATAGCTCTCGACCGCCTCGAGCGGTAGCCCGAGACGGTCCGCCTCGAGCCGCAGGTCGTGGAGCACCGAACCGGTCGTCGCGCTGCACCACTGCGGGAAGAGGGACACGCCGACGAGCCGCTCCGCGCCTTCGTCCTTGGCCCGCTGCACGGCCTCGCGGATGTACGGCGTCCAGGCGCTGAAAGCGACGTAGCAGCGGTATCCCGGACCGAGCTCGCGCTCGAGCAGCTTCGCCTGCGCGCGAGTGATGGGCTCGATGGGAGAGCGGCCGCCGATCTCGGCGTAGAGCTTGCGCACGTGCGGAGCGCGGCGGTGGGCGACCCAGCGCGCGAAGGCAGCCCGCAACCGTCCCTTGAGCGGAAGGCGGATGAGGAAGGGATCCTTGAAGAGATTGACCAGGTAGGGCTCGACGCTGTCGAGCGAGTCGGGGCCGCCGAGATTGAGGAGCAGGACTGCGGTCACGCGCTGCTTCTAACAGCAGAGCGGTGTCGGATGAAACGACGCCCGGCTCCTTGCGGTGCCGGGCGTCCTCGAGTTGCCGGAAATCGGCTTATTTCGCCGAAGCGGTGTCGCCGAGCTTCTGCATGAGATCTTGCGCCATCTGCTTGTGGCGCTCGAGCGTGGGCAGCATGTGGTCGAGCATGGCCTTGAGATCGCCCTTCGCGTTCGACTGGGCGGTATTCACCATCTGGATCACGTGATCGTGGCCGTCCACCATCATGGAGAGGAAGGCCCGATCGAACTCCTTGCCGGACAGCTTCTGCATCTCGTCCATCTTGGCCTGGTGCTGCTTCATCTTGTCCTGATCCATGCCGGACATCTGCGAGTGGTCCATCTTGGAATGGTCCATCTTCGAGTGGTCCATGTCGCCCATTTCCATGTTCTTCTTCATGTCGACGTGCATCTTGTCGGCCATGGCCAGGACCTGCTTGTCGGCCTGCTGGTGATCCTGCACCAGCGTGCGCGCGTAGTCCTTCACTCCACTCGACGAGGCCTTGCTCTGCGCCATCTGCCCGGCCTTGATCTCCTCCATGTTCGCATGGTGCAGGTGACGAAGGACCTTGTCGTCCGTCATCGCCATGCCCTTGTGATCCATGCCGCGCGTGTCGTCGCCGCTCTTGATGAGCGTGCCGTCGCGGTTCATGCGCTGGCTGGGCTGGTCGGCCTGGGTCACGTCCTTGTCGGTCGTGGTCACGGGCTTGTCGTCGGCGCGTGCAACGAAGGGCGCCAGCGAAAGCGCAGCAGCGAGGAAGGTTGCGTTCAGCTTCATGGTCTCTCCTCTGTTCGGACGCTCTTCGGTCCGTTGCAAACCTTGCTCCTGACCGCCCGCCAGGAAAGTGCAGGACTCCGTCCTTGCAATCGGGCCCCTGTCTCCTACCGGGGGCCTGCCACGCCCATGTTGCCCGCATCGGCGCCGCCGAAGCCTACGCCCGTGCCACCGTCGGAAAAGCCGATGCCCGGGTTGGGGCCGACCGGACCGGCCTGGCCCGGCGAGCCACCGTCGGCGATCCCGGGTCCGGCGGTGCCGCCGTCGGGGAAGCCGACGCCCGGACCGGTGAACGGGCTACCCGTGCCGTTTTGATTCGGCACATTTTGGATGGCGACGCCCGGGTTTTGATTGGGCACGTCCTGGATCCGCGTCCCGCCGCCGACGTTGGGGGTGGTGCCGGGCTGGGGTTGCGCGCCGCTAGAGGGCTGTATGCCGCCACCCGGTTGAACGCCGGCTCCCGTCTCCGTTCCGCCGGGAGTGCTGGAGGTGGAACCGACCGTCGTGCCCGGCGTCGCGTTGGTTCCGTTCGAAGGAGTAGTCCCGTTCGACGGCGCCGCCTGGGTCTGGCCCTGGCCGGAAGGGGGAAGGGGACGGCTGACCGCACCTGTCGGGGCGGTCGACTGGGCGAGCAGGGCTGGCGTACCGATCAACGCGGCAGCAAGGGGGAGAAGGAGCGCTCGTCGCATCGCTGACTCCTTGGCTTTGAGAAGAGATTTCCACCAAGGAATTTGAGGTCCCCGCAAGCGCCGGCAAAGGGACGGGGGAGGCGGCGGTCGCTCGCCGCTCGCGCATGAGCCCGCTCGATCGGCCCGTCAGGCGTGCGAGGTTTCGCGATGCACGAGGTCGACGACGAGCTTTGCATTTTCGGGAGGCGTCGTCGGCAGGATGCCATGGCCGAGATTGAAGACGTGCCCTGGCCCCGCGGCGCGAGCCTCGGCGAGCACGCGGCGCACACGCTCCTCGAGGATGGGCTGGGGCAAGAACAAGCTCGCGGGATCCAGATTTCCCTGTAGCGCTACCGCCTCGCCGGTCCGCTGGCGAGCCTTGGACAGCGGTACCCGCCAATCCACCCCGACCATGTCGGCGCCGGTCCCGGCGAGGATGTGGAGAAGCTCGCCGGTCTCGACTCCGAAGACCGTCAGGGGCTGCCCGTTCCGCCGCAGCCCGCGCACGACGCGCGCGATGTAGGGAGCGCCGATTCGCGCATAGTCGTCCGGCGCGAGCGCACCGGCCCAGGAATCGAAGATCTGCAGGGCGTCGGCGCCGGCGTCGATCTGCGCCTGCAGATAGGCGATGAGGGCGTCGGAGATCTTGCTTAGGAGCGCGAACGCAAGCGGCTCGTCTCCGAGCAGCGCCGCCTTCGCTTTCTCGAAGCTGCGCGAGGTCTTCCCTTCGATCATGTAGGCGGCGAGCGTCCAGGGTCCGCCGCAGAAGCCGATCAGCGGTACGGTGCCGGCGAGCCGCTTCTTCGCCGCGCGGATGGTCTCGAGCACGAAGCCGAGCGCTTGCTCGGGATCGGGGACGCGAAGGCGATCGACGTCGGCGTGGGATCGCAGCGGCTCTGGAAAGTGCGGACCCTTGTCCTCGAGCTCGAGGGCCATTCCCATCGCTTCGGAGACGACGAGGATGTCGCTGAAGAGGATGGCGGCGTCCACCCCCAGGCGCGTGACCGGCTGGATGGTCACCTCGGCCGCGAGGTCGGGCGTCTTGCACAGCTCGAGGAAGCCGACCTTCGAGCGGATGGCGCGGTACTCCGGGAGATACCTTCCCGCCTGGCGCATGAACCAGACGGGAGTGCAATCCGGTTCTTCGCGCCTGCACGCTCGAAGGTATCGATCGGCCCGGGACATGAGCGGTCTATAGCATCAGGACCTGCGCGCCACCTGCTGCAGCTCGAGGACGGCTTTCCCTTCCTTGAAGACGCGGACCGTGCCCGACGATTGCGAAACCGAGACGGCGATCGCCCGCGTCTCCACCGTGATGGCGGCGGCCGCCGCGTGGCGGGCGCCCAGGCCGAGCGGGAGATCCACTCCGGCCCGATCGGCCGCGTGCCCGCCGACTTGCAAGTATCGGCCCGCCGCGAGCACGACGCCGTCCTCGCGGATGACGAAGGCGCCGTCGAGCACCGCGAAGTTCTTGAGCGCCTCGCGGATGGTGGGGTCGAGCACGTTGCGGTCGGCCTCGCTCATGCCCTGGAAGGGGTTGATGGTCAGCTGCTTGCTCTGCTCCATCACCGCGGTCGAGTCGCCGAGGACGAAGATGGTCCCGATGGGGTGGCCCTCGAATCCTTCGTGGCCGATCGCCATCGCAAGGGACACCATCGCCTCGACGACCTGGGAGCTGAACTCTGCTCCGAGGCCGATGGTGTCGATTGCGCCCTTCTCCTCGAAACCGCGACCGATCTGGAGGCGGATGAGCGTATCCGGCGTCCGGGCACCGCTGCGTCCGGTGAGACAGAGGACGTTCTCGCCGTCGGCCAGGACGTTGGCCGTCATCGCGGCGACGAGTGCGACTTTCACCTTCTCCACCCGGGAGTAGTCGTAGGGTGGGACAGTGACACACGTGTAACCCTGCCGCCGCAACGCGGCGGCGAGTTGCTCCTCGCTCACGGCATAGACAAGCTTCTTCTTCAGGGGCCTGCCGCGCAGCATCTCGGGCGAGAGGGGCGTGTCGGACACGAGGAGCAGGTGATCGACTTCGGCCCTGGCGGCGAGGGAGAGGATGGTCTTGAGGAACTCCTTGTCCAGCTTGGTGTCGGCCATGCCCTCGCGTCTCAACGCGTCTTGACGGGACTGTACCTGCTCCCTAGACTTCCGCCTCTTTTTTCGACGGACCGGAGGGTCCGGAGCAAGGGTGGGGACGACGAATGGCCAGCAACTCGCAAGCACAACAGCGAGTGTCGGGAGCGCAGGTGAACCAGAAGGACCTCAAGCGGTTCAAGAAGATCCTCGAGGAGTCCAAGCGCAGCCTGCTCCAGCAGGCCCGCAAGACGTTGAACGAGGAAGCTGCCTTCGACACCGACGACTTGCCCGACGAGATCGACCTCGCCTCGTCCGAATATGCGCAGAGCATGGTCTTCCGCTTGCGCGACCGGGAGAAGTTCCTGCTCAAGAAGATCGATGATGCTCTCGCCCGGATCGAGAGCGGGACCTTCGGGATCTGCGAGATCTGCGAAGAGGAGATCTCGGTGAAGCGCCTCGAGGCCCGGCCGGTGACCACCATGTGCATCCGGTGCAAGGAAGAGCAGGAGAAGCAGGAGAAGTCGTACGGGTGATTCGTCCGGCGCGAAGGGATAGAATCACCTTCGTGGATAGATCGCTGTATCCCACACGGCTGACCGGGTTGCGCGGCGACCGTCCGCAGGACCGCGGCCTCTCGGCTTCCGAGAGCGTCGCGCTGATGTGGACGTTGGCTAGACAAGCCTGGACGTTCAAGGACGGTTCCTGGGATGAACCGCGACTTCGCCGAGATGTTGGCCGCGTTGTCCGCGGCGGGCGCTGAATTTCTCATCGTCGGCGCCTATGCCCTGGCGGCGCATGGGTATCCACGTGCGACAGGAGATCTGGATATCTGGGTCAGGCCCAGCGCGGAAAACGCAGAGCGCGTCTGGCAGGCGCTCGCCGGATTCGGAGCGCCGCTGCACGAAATCACGCGGGCCGATCTTCGCACGCCGGGGATCGTTTTTCAGATCGGAATCGTGCCTTGCAGGATCGATCTCCTGACGGCGATCTCCGGAGTTTCCTTCGACGACGCGTGGAGCCGCCGGGTAGTCCTCGAAGTCGCGGAAGTGAAGGCGCCGTTCCTGAGCCGCGAAGATCTGATCCGCAACAAGCGCGCGACCGGGCGGACGAAGGACCTCGCCGATGCCGAGGAAATCGAGAAGATCCCTCCGTCCTGATCGTGCGCTTGTGCGGCAGGCACCATCAACGCGACGCCGTGTGCGACCCCTTCAAGAAATCCAGGATCTCCTGGAAGAACACCCCGCGCTGCTTCTCGAACAGCACGAAGTGCGTCGCGTGCGGAATCAGCACGCTCTTCTTGAGCGGCGCATTGGTCAGATCCCGCATCAGCCCTTCGCGATCCTCGGGGAAACTCCACGTGTCGTCCTCGCCCGCGATGACGAGGGTCGGCACGAAGATGCTGCCCGCGTTCCACAGCGGCCGCCCCGTCGCCTGGTAGAACGAATCCTCCAGCACGCCGTTCGGGGCCCGTAGCGCCGGCGGATTGCGCGTGTTGGAAGTCGGATCGGTCGCGAGCGCCGCGGCGTTGAAGGCATCCACCACCGCCTGCTCCCGGTACTGGGTCTTGTCCGCGACCGGGATTTCCCCGTCCCACCGCTTCTGGTTCGCCTCGCCGCTGCCCAGCCGGTAGGCGCCCAGCGAGTAGTTGAAGCTGCCCGGGTTGCGCTTGTCCTGCAAACCCGAGCCGGCGCCGAGGTTGGTGTGCTTGGTATACGAATACAAGGGCGCGTAGAGCACGAGCTTGCGCACCTTCTCGCTGTGCAGCGACGTGTAGTAACCCGACGTCATCGCGCCCCACGACCAGCCGATGAGCGTCACCTTGCTCACGTGGTGCTTCTTCGCGATGTGGTCCACCACCGCGCCGAGATCGCGAATCACCTGGTAGCTGCGCGAGACCGGCTTGTTGTTCGCCGCCGGCTCCTCCATCGCCTTCTCGCGCGTCGACCCGCCGTAGTTGCGCTTGTCGAACATGTAGACGACGTATCCGTGGTTCACCATGTAGTCGGCCCACGAGTAGTCCTTGAACTGCAGATCGAAATCGGGCGTCGCCGGGAAGGTCGCGCCGTGCACGAAGAGCACGATGTTGTCGTCGGTGAACTCCTTCTGTCCCTCGGCCATCTTGCTGCGCACCGCGAGGCGGATGCCGGCGTCGACGGAGTCGATCAGGTAATCGTTCTGGACGATCTTCGGGGCCGCGATAGCCGAACCGGAAACGGAAGCGGCCAGGGCTGCTGCGAGCAATACCAGTCTCATATGTGGGCCTCCACGGGAGGAGGCCGCACACTAGCGACTTCCGGCGCGAAGCTCTAGGCCGTCGCCCGGCGCGGAGCAACCGCGCAGCTCGCCTCGGTGTATTCGGGGAGCAAATCCCGCATCGGGTGATCGCCGCAAGAGGGGCAGGCCGGATCGCGCTCGTACTTCACCTCGCGGAATCGCTGCTCCAGAGCGTCATAGAGGAGCAGCCTTCCGACCAGCGGCTCACCGCGGCCGAGGATCAGCTTGAGCGCCTCGATCGACTGCACGAGACCGATGATCCCGGGCAGCGCGCCGAGGACTCCCGCCTCCTGGCAAGAGGGCGCGAGCTCCGGCGGAGGCGGCTCCGGAAACAGGCAGCGGTAGCAGGGCCGGCCGTCGCCGGGCACGAACGTCGTCGCCTGCCCGTCGAAGCGGAAGATCGATCCGTGCACGTTGGGCTTGCCGAGGAGCACGCAAGCGTCGTTGACGAGATAGCGGGTGCCGAAGTTGTCGCTGCCGTCGACGACGATGTCGTATCCCCGGAACAGCTCCAGCGCGTTCTCGCGGCTCAGGCGCACGCGGTGCTCGTCCACCGTGACGTCCGGATTGAGCGCGGCGATGGTCGCTTTCGCGGATTCCGTCTTGGGCATGCCGATGCGCTCGGTATTGTGGAGGACCTGCCGCTGCAGATTCGATTCGTCCACCACGTCGTCGTCGACGATGCCGATGCGCCCCACGCCCGCGGCGGCGAGGTAGAGCCCGGCCGGAGAGCCTAGCCCGCCCGCTCCGATGAGCAGCACCTTGGCCTTGAGGAGCTTCGCCTGGCCGGCCTCGCCGACTTCCGGGATGAGCAGATGCCGGCTGTAGCGGTTGCGCTGGGCGTCGGTGAGACGGAAGGGAACCTCGACGGGAAGGCCGGCGCTCTTCCAGGCGCCGTATCCGCCGGCGAGGCTGCGGACCCGCGTGTAGCCCATCTCCTGCAGGGTCCGGCCGGCGAGGAGGCTGCGGGTTCCGCCTGCGCAATAGAGGACGACGTCGGCGTCGCGGTCCGGGACAGTCTCCTCGATGCGAAGCTCGAGGAAGCCGCGCGGCACCTTGCGCGCCCCGGGCAGGACTCCCGCGTCCATCTCGTCCTTCTCGCGGACGTCGACGAGGATGGGCTTGCGCGACTGGAGCTCGCGGGCGAGCTCGGCGGGCGTGATCTCCCCCACCCGGGAACGCGCGGTCTGGAGAAGCTGCGTCTTCGAAACGGCATCGGCCATGGTCGTCCTCGGATCTCATTGGATAACCCAGGTGCGGCCTGGATTCGAGACCAGCCCGGCATTCGCGGGCTCGCACGGCTACGTACGACCCGGCCCCCTCCTCCTCCGTGCCGCCCGATCCCTACGTTGATTCCATGCGTTCCGGCCTATGGCTGGTCCTCGACCTGGACGCCAACAAGCGGGGATCCATGGAGCAGCAGCTCATCGCGCTCGCGCGAGGGCTGCGCGATCGCCGGATACCGGCCGTCATGTACTTCGCGGCCAGGCCCGCCGCCTTCCCGGGCGACGACTTGCGCAAGCTTGCCGTGGACGTGCGCGATCTCCCCTTCCACCGTCCCGCGCTTGCGGCGCGTAAGCTGCTCGCCGACGGACTCGAGGAGCGCCCCGGTCTCGTGCATCTCCACTTCGTCCGTCCGTATTCACCGCTGGTCGCGGCGGCCGCGGCGTCGGGCGCGAAGATCATCGTCCACGACCACGTCTCGCTCGTGCCCCGCTCCGGCCTCCGGCAGGCGTTCAAGCTCGCCCGCGGAAGGCTCCTGAACCCGCTCGTCGATCTGCGGCTGGCCGTTTCCGAGCATGCCGCTTCGACGGTGAGGGATGCCCACGGCGTCCCTGCCGACCGCGTACGGGTGGTGGAGAACGCAATCGATCTCTCTCGATTCGAGCAGGGCGATGGCTCCCGCCTGCGCGACGAGCTTCGGGTGGGCAGCTCCAAGCTCGTGGTCTCGGTGGCACGGCTCGAGGACGAGAAGGGCGGTGGGGCTCTCTTGCGCGCCTTCGCGCGGGTGGGAGGCGACGCCCACCTCGCCCTCGTCGGCAAAGGCTCTCAGGAGCAGGCCTGGAAGCGGCTCGCGTCCGAGCTGGGCATCGGGTTCCGCGTCCACTTCCTCGGGCTGCGCAACGACGTCGAGCACGTCCTCGCCGCGAGCGATCTCGTGGTCGTGCCCTCGCAATGGGAAGAGGCCTTCGGACTTGCCGTGATCGAAGCGATGGCGGCGGGCAAACCCGTGGTGGTGACCCGTTCGGGAGCGATGCCGGCCATCGTCGGCGACGCGGGCATCGTCGTCTCCAAGCACGACCTCGACGCCATGGCCTCGGCGATCCGCGAGGTGCTCGCCGACGATGCGAGCGCGGCGGAGCTCGCGGCCAAAGGCCGCGCTCGGGTCCAGCAGCGCTACGGGATGGAGCGCTACGTGCGCGAGATGCTCGCCATCTACTCGGAGCTCTTGCCGCAGCGGTGGCCGCGGGCGGCCTGATCGTCGCAGGCAGGCGGTCGCCCGCTCGTCCTTCTCGCGGGCCCGCGCGGGCCTTAGGTTCAGACCCGGACGCCGAACCAGGGGGTGGGGTGGAATTCGCGGGGACCATCTCGCGGGCAGGAACGCTCGCGACGAAGCTGTTCGGACGATCCGGCTCGCTGGTGCTTTCGCGCGTCCTGTCGGCCGCGATCACTTTCGGATTGCCGCTCGCCCTGGTCCGCCTCGTCGATCCGACCGGATTCGGCACCTACAAGCAGTTCTTCCTCGTCTCCACCACCGCGCTCCTCGTCGGCCAGCTGGGGCTCACGCAGTCGCTCTTCTACTTCCTGCCTCGCGAGAAGGAGAGCGGGGGATCGTACGCCGCGCAGACCTTCTTCAGCCTCGCGATCATCGGGCTTCTCGCCGGCTTCGCCGTCTACTGCGGCGCGCCGCTATTGGCGCACTTCCTCGAATCCCCCGGCCTGCTCGAGTTCCGCGCGCCGCTCGCAATCTACACGGGCGGAATGCTCGCTGCCGCGCCGCTCGAAGCGTCGCTCACGAGCCACGGCCGCCCCGCGCGAGCGGCCATCGCATACACGCTGACGGACTTCTTTCGCGCCGGAGGCATGGTCGCCGCCGCGGCGCTGCTCGGAGTGCCGTGGCTCTTCCGCGCCGCGGCCGCCGTGGCGGTCTTGCGCGTCTTCGCGCTCTGGACGCTCGCGGTGCGCGGCGGGGTGCCGTTCCTGAGACCGACCGCGCAACGCTTCCGCTCGCAGCTTGCCTTCGCCTTGCCCTTCGCCGGATCAGCCGTGCTCTGGGTCGCCCAGCGGCAGTTCTCCCAGTACGCGGTGTCCGCCTCGTTCAATCCGGCCACCTTCGCCCTCTTCGCCGTCGCCTGCTTCCACCTGCAGGTGGTGGACATCGTCTACACGCCGATGTCGGAGGTCTTGATGGTGGACCTCGCGCATGCGCAGACGCCTTCCGCCGCGGCGGGCGCGTTCCGCGAGTCCGTCTCTCGCCTCGCCACCATCCTCTTTCCGGCGGCCGCCGGAGCATGGCTGCTCGGATCGACGGTGGTCCCGCTTCTTTTCACGAGCACCTATCTCGCCGCGGTGCCGCTCTTCCTCCTCGCGACGGTGGAGATCCCCCTCTGGGTGCTCCCGGTGGATGCGCTCCTGCGCGCCGAAGGCGAGACCCGCTTCCTGCTCTGGTTCAGCGCGGTGCGCATCGTCGTCGCGGCCGTGCTCGTGCTCGGCGGGATTCATTTCTTCGGCCTCGCGGGAGCGATCGGCGGCAGCATCGCCACCGAAGCCTTCTCGCGCGTTTGCCTGCTCACGCGCGGCTGTCGCCATCTCGGTCTCGGGGTCCGCGCGGCATTCGACCCGGGCGGCGTCGTCCGCATCGCGGTCAGCGCGGCGATCGCCGCCGCGGCGGCGTGGCCCTTGCGGCTCTTCCTCCACCGGATGCCGATGGTGCTCGCCTCGGTAGCCGTCTACGGAGCCGCATACGTGCTGTGCTGTTCCCTCTTCAAGCCGCGCAGACCCGCGCCCGCGAGCGTGGACGTTTCCGCGGGGCGCACGGCATCGGCCGCGGCCGCATGAATCCGGGCTCGAGGAAGCGCCTGGCCGCCTGGCCGATCTCCGGAAGTGCGTGTCAGCGTTGCTACGCTTCCGCCGCCAGAGGTCAAGCCACAGCTTACCGCCGAAGGGGGATGGCTTGAACGAACCGGTTCCGGTCCTGCAATTCGTGAATCAGTTCGCCATCGGGGGCGCCGAGGGCCAGTTCGTCGCCCGCGTGCGCGCTTTGCCCGAGCGGTTCCGCCCCGTGGTCGCCTGCGTGCGCAAGGAAGGACCGAATCTCCAAGCCATCGAGGAGATGGGTCTTCCCATCGAAGTGTTCGCGCTCTCGGGAAGCCTCGCCCGGGCCAACACCGGCAAGCAGGTGATGAGACTTGCCGCCTTTCTCGTCCAGAATCGCATCAAGCTCGTCCACGCGAACGACTTCTATACGAACGTTCTCGCGGTTCCGGCCGCGCGCCTCGCCCGTGTGAAGGTGATCGCGAGCCGCTTCGATCTCGCCCATTGGTACTCGCCCCAGGCGCACCTGGTGGAAGCGCTCGCGTGTCGCGCGGCGGATGCGATCTACGTCAATGCCCGCGCGGTGCGGGACATGTGCGTGCACGAGGAAGCCGCGGACCCGCGCCGTGTCGTCGTCGTCCACAACGGCATCGATCTCGCCACATTCGATCGCGCTCGAATGGAGCCGCCGCGTGCGCCGGTGCCAGCGCTCGAGGTGGGCGCGGACGGCAAGTCCCGGCGCCCCACCGTGGTCCTGGTGGGGAACCTCTATCCGGTGAAGGGTCATCTCGACCTCATCGAGGCAGTCGAAGAGGTCCGCCGCCACATCCCCGACGTGCTCGTCCTCTGCGTCGGCGAGGGCATCATGCGACCCTCGCTCGAGCAGCAGATCCGCGCCCGCGGGCTCAAGGAAACGGTGATCCTTCTCGGCCACCGCCTCGACGTGCCGGCCATCCTCGGGCGGGCCCACGTGGGATGCCTGCCGTCGCACGCCGAAGGGCTCTCGAACGCGGTCATCGAGACGATGGCCGCGAGCCTGCCGGTAGTCGCTACCTCCGTCGGTGGAAACGTCGAACTGGTGGAGGAGGCAAGGACAGGACATCTCGTTCCTCCGCATCGGCCGGCGCTCCTCGCGGATCGGCTGGTGACGCTGCTCTCCGCGCCCGACCGGGCGCGCAAGCTCGGATCGCGCGGCCGCGCCCGGGTCGAGGCAGAGCTCACGCTCGCAGTGATGGCTCGCAAGACCGGCGAGCTGTACGACGCGGTCCTCGCAGGGCAGGCCCCCGCCGAGCGGATTCCGCTCGCCGCTTAGAAACCTGCTCCAGTAATGAACAATCGCGCCGGCGCGGTTCAATAACCGACATACCGCCGCTGCAGTCGCCATTGCCGGAGAGTGGCCGCCGCCGCAGTTTGCAGGTCGAGATTGCAGGTAGCGGTTGGCGGGGGAGGGGTCGGGATGCAATCACCAAATTCGCGCGTCGCGTCGCTCGACGGGCTGCGCGCCATTTCCATCGCGTTCGTCATTCTCGGGCACCTTGCCGGCACGCGGGGTTTCCCGATCGTGAGCGCGACCATTCCCGCCGCGCTCGCCGCGCTCGGCGTGCGCGTGTTCTTCGTCATCTCCGGCTTCCTCATCACGCGGCTCCTCCTCATCGAGCAGGAGAAGCACGGCTCCGTGCGGCTCACGACCTTCTACTTCCGCCGCGCCTTCCGCATCTTCGTCCCCTATTACGCATTCCTCGCGGCGGTCGCGATCGCCGCGCGGGTCGGCTGGCTCGAGCTCGCTCCCGGCGACATGGGGTACGCGCTCAGCTACGCAACCAACTTCCATCCCCATCGCGCCTGGGCGCTCTGGCACACCTGGTCGCTATCGATCGAGGAGCAGTTCTACCTGATCTGGCCGGCGCTCCTCGTCGTCTTCGGGGTACGCCGCTCGCTGTTCGTCGCCGGAGCGTGGCTCCTCGCCGCTCCATGCTGGCGCATCTTCCTCTGGTACTCGGCCCCAGGGTCGCACGCCGAAATCGGCCACACCTTCGGCACCGTCGCCGATGCCCTCGCGGTCGGATGCCTGCTCGCAGGCGTCCGCGACGGCCTCTGGCGCGACGCGCGTTATCGATTCCTGCTCCGCTCGCGCTGGTTCGCTCTCGTACCCCTGGCGGTCCTCGCCGCAGGCATCTCCGCGGACAGGCCGCGCATCACCCTCACCATCGGCGCCCTCGTCGTGAACGTCGGCGTGGCGCTGTGTATCGATCGCTGCCTGCGCTTTCCTTCTGGGTTGTCGACTCGCCTTCTGTCGGTACGTCCCATGGTGGCGGTGGGAAGGGCCAGCTATTCGATCTATCTCTGGCAGCAGCTGTTCCTCGACCGTTCCTCGGCGAGCTGGGCGGTGGCGTTCCCGATGAATCTCTTCCTCGTCGCCGCCGTGGCGACGATCTCGTGCCACCTGGTCGAGAAGCCGTCGCTCGTGGCGCGGCTCAAGGCGGAACGCTGGCTCGAGCGTCTGTCCGCGGGCGCAGGCCGGCGCGAAGGTGCGCGTCCCAACGCCGGCAGCGAGGTTCCGTCCCTGCAGGCCGCGTAGGGGACCCTTCGTCGGGCTGCGGCTCGACGCACTCCATGTCGATCGCCGGCGCCGCCTGAGCAGGCACTGCTCGCGCGTGTGTCGGCGATCACGTCGTTATGCTGCCCGGGCGCGCACCCGAGCGCTCGCCTGCCCAGCCGCCCTCCGATACACGTGAACCCCACCACCGGTCGCACTACGGCCCGCCCACCGGAATTTGCCCTGCTCGGTGAGCTGTTCGAACTGCGCCCGGACGCTCGCCCGGGCAGCGTAGTGGCAGGTGGTCGTTTTCTTACATTGAGACAAGCCCGCGAGCGCACGTAGGGTTTTTCCACAACCAGCGCGCCGCTCCCGCTCAGCGGGAGGGCTTGCCCGGCCGAGGTCTGCGCTCCCCAGGGAGCGCCGGGCCCATGGCGCGCTCGAAGGAGGGCATTTGATCGCGCTCGCCGCCACGATTGCGCTCGTCGCAGCACCTCATCCAGGCTTGTTCTTCGACGCGACCGAAGTCCCGCAGCTCCGCGCGGCCGCCGCATCGACGCACAAGGAGCTCGCGACGCATTTCACCACCGTCATGGGGCCGCACCTGAGCGACCTGGCTCCGACGCAAAGCGATTACGGCGCAGGCGGGCAGCGAGTCTTCGGCAACGACATCACGGCCTGGGCGTTCGCGTACCAGATGACCGGCGATCCCGCATACGCCGCCCAAGCGTGGGTGCGTCTCAGCACGTATCTGAGCTGGCCCGACTGGGGTTTCGGATTCGAGCCGGGCCCGACGCCCGACCTCTTCACCGCCCACATGGTCCTCGGCGTCGCTTGCGCTTACGACTGGCTCTACGAGTGGATGACGCCGGATCAGCGGACGCAGGTCGCGACGCGTCTAGGGGCGGAAGGGCAAAAGATCGCGGACTACTATCCGAATTCGTGGTGGCTCGGCGAGTACCTCTCGAACCACAACTGGATCGATACCGCCGCCCTCGGTCTCGCCGGTCTTGCCCTCCAGGGCGAGGACACGCGAGCAGCGAGCTGGGTCTCCCTCGCGGAGGCCGATCTCCAGAACATCGAGGTGGCGCTCGGACCGATCTCCGACGGGTCCTGGCACGAAGGCCTCGCGTATCAGCAGTACGGTATGTCCATGGCGCTGCCGTTCTGGATGGCAAGCCGGCGCGCAGGCCTCGACCACACCGACATCGGCTTGTTGCGCGGCGTCGGGAAGATGTTCCTCGCAGCCACCCTCCCCGATGCGACGCGGCAGCAGATCCTGGTTCACGGAGATAACATCGGCTGGCCGCGCGAGGGCACGCTCCAGATCCTGCGATACGCAGCGTCCCGGTTCCACGACGGGGTCGCGCAAGCGGCGGCAAACCGGTGGCTTGCCGCGGGACCACGCAGCTCCGGCTTCATTCCCGATCTCTTCTACGACACCTTCGAGTTCATCGGTTACGACCCGAGCGTCGCCGCGGTCGATCCGCACACGCTTCCGCTCGATACGCAGCTTTCCGACCTGCAGGCGTCCGTCATGCATAGCACCTGGGACCCGGGCGATCTGGTCCTGGCTTTCAAGGCGGGTCCGTACGGCGGCCGGGCGAACTTCGATCGCTACAAGGCTGGCGGCATGCCGGCGGAGCACTTCACCTGGGGCCATGACCACAACGACGACATGTCCTTCTGGTTGTACGGCAGCGGAGTCTGGCTCGCCCCCGAGGCCGCCGGTTACGACGCCGGCAGGCGCCCGTCGCCCGTGCCCGCCGGCTCCGTCTTCGCCAACGAGACGCAGTACCACAACGGATTGCTCATCGACGGCAACGGGGAACTGGGCGACGTGCGCGATTCCGACTCGGAATACGCCAATCCCTGGTTCTTCAATCGCGACGCGACCCTCCTGCCGTCGGCGTCGACGGCGGACTATGCGGTCACCGGCGGCCGCGGCACGAACCTCTACGATTCCTCGCTCGGGCTCACGCGCTGGGACCGCGTCCTCGTGCTCGCCCGCAAGCGCTACACGCTCGTCCATGACGACATCGCCGCGACCGTGCCCCACGATTACGACTGGCTCTGCCACTTCTCCGACGGCGCGGCTCCCGACGGAACGGGCTGGATCCAGGGAACTACGAAGAAGGCCGCGCTGACGCTCGGCGTTCGCATCGTGTCGCCTGCCCAGTGGACGGCTGCCACCGGGTTCCAGAGCGAGAACAATACCAATCTCTTCGAGGCCGACGGTTCCATCGCCTTCGTCAAGGTGCGCCCCTTGGCGCCCTCCACCTCGCAGCAGTTCCTCGCCGCGCTCGTACCGATGCCTTCTGCGTCCTTCGGGACGTCGTCGCGCGTCCAGATCGATCCACTCGACGTGCTGGATACCGGTGGCGGCGCTGTCGTCGCCCCGGGAAGCGCGCTCGAGGAGCGCTGGATCTTCAGCCGCCCGGCCGCGGACGGAAAGGCCGCCGGAGATCTGACCCTCACCTCGTCATTGCTCGGCATGGCCGGGTACAACGCGGGCTTGCCGGCGCGCGCCTTCCTCGCGGGTGCTGGAAAGATCTCCGATCAATTGGGAAACCGCGAGTTGCTCTCGAGCACCACGGCCCGCTCCATCGAAGCCGATCTGCAGGGAACCAAACTGGTCGTGACGGGCGACGGGATCGCCGACTTCCGCGCCTACGCACCGGGCGCGACGACCGTCACCTTGAACGGCACTACGGTGGCCTGGTCGAGCGAGGGGTCCGTCGTGGTCTTCCCTGCGGCTGGGGCCCCGCCGCCGCCGCCTCCCCCGCCGCCGCCTCCGCCTCCGCCGCCCCCTGATGGAGGGACGGACGCGGGTACCGCCGATGCCGGCACGCCGCCTGACGCCGGCACCGGCACCCCCGACGCCGGCACCGCAACTGGCGTCGCCGACGCCGGCACGCCGGACGGTCCCACCGTATCGACCTCGAGCGTGGGACGAAGCGGCAGCACGGGGATGGGATGCTCGCAGGCGGGTCCGGCCATGCCCGCGTTGTTCCTCCTGCTGCTCGCGGCCTTCGCCCGGAAGCGAAAGGCTCAGCGGCCCGAGGGCTGAGTCGCGGCGCCGAGCTTGATCAGCTGCGCGGTACGCCGCGGGCGTGCTTCGTGGGGCATTTGCGAATGCCCCAGCCAGCCCTCGGCGATCCAGGTCTTGATCCGGTCGTCCACCACGGCGGTCACCGTCCGGGCTCCCGCGACGCGCAGGTGAACGCCGTCGGAGAAGTTGGCGGTTTCGGCCCGGAAGGCAGCGAACTCGTCCGCGGTGAAGTCCAGCACCCGGTCGTCGCCCGATCGATCGGCGAGGATGACGCTCACGTACTTGCGGAAAGCCTCGCGCTTCGGCTCGAAGATCGACTCCTCGGTCGGAGGAATGACGAATCCGACCGGCACGTGCCTTGCGCGCAAGGACGCAACCACCTCGCGATAGCTTTGCAGGGCGACCGGGTCGATCTCGAAATCCGAAGTCCCCAGCATCATCGCTTGTAGACGCGCGTTGAGCTTCTTCGTGCCGTCCCCGAAGTCCTGGCTCCCCGCGACGTCGAATACCTGCTGCTCGCGCCCCAGCCGGATCTTGAAGGCGTTCTTGTACGCGTCGAGCAGGTTGAGCGATCCCAGCGCCCCCCAGTACTCCCGCGGCGTCAGGGTCACCGAATTGGACTCGTGCGACGAGGTCAGGAACGGATGGACGACGAGGAGCGCGAGCCCGGGCCCGCTGTTTTCCAGGACCTGATCGAGCAGGGCTTCTTCCTCGACCATGTTCCCGCCGTTCACCGACTCGTTGTAGAGGCGGGCGCTGTGCATCGTCCCGACGCTCCAGTTGGCGGAGACGGAGGACCCGATCAGCACGCCGTCGAAATTGGCCTGTACGTAACGCCTGCCCAGCAGGTACTTCGCCACCCGCTCGTTGCCGTAGACAGGCAGCGCGCGACCCGTCGGATCGCGGAACAACCCGTAGATGTCCAGGGCCGAATTGGCGCCCACGGCCAGCGCCACGGCGGCGAGCGTGGTTGCGACGGTGACGACGAGCCAGCGACGGCTGCTCATGTTCGACCCTTAGAAGGCAAAGTAGACGAACTGCTTGACTACCGAGGAATTGAGGAAGAGCAGGGTGGCGACGAGGAGCGCAGCGGTCCCCATCGAGGTGCGCCAGGTCGGCCTGAACTCCGACGCCAGATCCCAGGACGACTTGAAGAAGAAGGCCAGCACCGTTCCGATCACGACCGGGCGCAGCAGCACCGAGGGCGCGAACGGGACCACCGTTGCGAGGAGCTCCCTCCCGAACAGGTTGTGGTGGGGCAAGAGGCCCTTCAGCATCTGCCAGGCCGCCGGCAAGCTGGGTGAGCGGAAGACGATGAAGCTGGCGTTGACGAACAGGAACGTCAGCGCCCAGCCCACTCCGTCGGGAAGCCGCCGCTTCGACTTCTTCCAGGCCTGGTTCACGGCCAGCGCCGCGCCGTGCATGAGGCCAAAGAGGATGTACGTCCATCCCGGCCCATGCCACAGGCCGGCGATGCCCATGGCGAGCAGCGTGGCGACGATCGAGGTCCGTAGCGTGGCTTTTCCCATCGAGCGGACGATGGGCATGTAGAGATAGCTGGTGATGAAGTTGGAGAGCGAAATGTGCCAGCGCTGCCAGAACTCGCTGATCGACTTGGCGATGTAGGGCGCCTTGAAGTTTTGCGGAATGTCGAATCCGAGGATCCAGGCGGCCCCCACCGCCATGTCGGAATAGCCGCTGAAGTCGAAGTAGATCTGGAGCGTGTAGGCGAGGCTGAATGCCCAGGCTTCGACGGTGGAGAGCTGGGCCACCGAGGCGAAGCCCGCGTCGGCAACGGCGCCGAACGAGTCCGCGAACACCACCTTCTTCGCGAGCCCCTGGGTGAAGAGGAACAGCCCGCGGGAGGCCATCTCCGTCCTGGACCCTGCCGGCCTCGCGCTACCGAACTGATCGGCGATCTCCTTCGCGCGGACGATGGGCCCCGACGAAACATACGGGAAGAAGGAGACCACGGTGGCATGGTCGAAGAGCGAGATCGGCTCGTTCAGCTTCTGGTAGCAATCGACCAGGTACATGACCTGGGTGAGCGTGAAGAAGCTGATGCCGAGCGGGAAATCCCAGTGCGGCATGGGCAGCTCGAAGCCGCTGAGTCGCCCGATCTGGAGGAAGAAGAAATCGACGTATTTGAAGCTGGCGAGGAGCGCGACGTTGGCGACCAGACCGAGCCGCAGCCAGTTCTTGCGGCGTCCGGGGTCGTCCTGGACCGCCATGCGCCTCGCCACCGCCCAGTTGAACAAGATGGAGACGAGGAGCAGGGGCAGGTGCGAGGGGCGCGGCAAGGCATAGAAGACGAGCGAGGCGACGAGCAGGCATGCCTGCGCCGGTCGCGGCCCTGCGAAACGGCGCACGCCGGCGTACACCAGTGCCACCGCGGGCAGGAACAAGAGGAAGCTGAAGGAGCTGAAGGACATCAGGAAGCTCCGCCTCCCGTGACCGGGAGCTCGATTCCGGTGATGAAGTCGCTCTCGGGCGAGAGCAAGAACTGGATTGCTCCCACCACGTCATCGGTGGTGGCGATGCGCCCGCGCGGTGCGGCCGCCGCGCTCATCTCCTTGGCGATGGCCGGGATCTCGTCGAGGAAGCGCGTCTCGATCATGGTGGGGCTGACCGCGTTGATGGTGACGCGGGTCGAGGCGTATTCGCTGGCCAGCGCGCGCATCAAACCGAGCTGTGCGTGCTTCACCACCGTGTACATGGACATGAACTTCGGAGGCACGCGGCCGGTCACGCTGGAGAGGACGAACACGACCTTCGCGCGGGGCAACTCCGCCATCTTCGGCAATAGCCGCTTGAAGAGCGCGATGGCCGAGCGGACCTGGACGTTCATGTCCCGATCGAAGTGGCTGAGGTTGAACTTGGAAAAGCGCTCGTAGCGGAGCTTCAGCGCGGGCAGGTAGACGACCTGGTCGGGGACCCGGTCGCCGAGCTGTTCGGCGAGTCGCTCGACCGATTCGATGGATTCGAAATCGGCGGACAGCGCCCGGATCCGGTCGCGCGCGCCGAGCTGCTCGATGCGCTCGGGGCTCTTATGGTAGTGCGCGACGATCGACGCGTCGCCGGTTCCGAGCAGCCGCCGCAAGAGCGCGACGCCCAGATCGGAAGAAGCCCCTGCGACGAGGACGAGGTCAGGCCGGCTCATGGACGCCGGCCCTGATCTTCGCTTTGGAGATGGTCTTTCCCTCGCCGTTGATGATGGCCGCCTTGATCTCCAGGCGCTTGTAGGGGTCGCTCAGGTGCGTGATCTGCCCCTTCACCGTCAGGCGATCGCCGACGAACGCGGGCGCCTTCATCTCCACGTCGATCCCGTGGAGCAGAGCGAACTTTCCCGGCAGGTACACGCCGACCAGCTTCGAATAGAACGAGGAAGCGAGCATGCCGAAGACCACCCGCCCGGGGAACCCCCGGTTGCGGGCGAAAGCGTCGTCCATGTGCAGCGGATTGACGTCGCCGGAGATCTCGACGAAGCGGCGCATCGCGTCTTCGCCAATGGTGGTCTCGAATTGGGCGTCCAGACCCACCTTGAGGTCGGACCACCGATACTCGTTCATGACTTGCTCACCTTCTTTTCGATCAGATCCGCCATGTCGCCGACGTTCTTCAGCGCCTGCAGCTCGCCCAGGGCAAACTTGACGCGGTATCGCTTCTCGATCGCCACAACCAGGTTCACGTGCGCGAGCGAGTCCCAGCCGTCGACCGACGAGGCGCTGGTTTCGCCTTTGAGCTCCAGGTCCGGCTGATCGAGGACGTCGCGAAAGATCGGGACCAGCTCTTCGATGATGGAATTTCGGCTCATTACAAAATCCTTATATGGGCGGTCTTGGGCGAATACGTGGACAGGTCGAGCTCCCACGTCGAATGGTCCAGATCGTCCGGAGCGGAGACCAGCTGGAACCCCATGCTTCGGTAGTGATCCGCGACCATGCCGTTCTTCGGAGTCCTCGAGTACCGTCCCGTGATCTTCGACGCGCCGGCGGCCTTGGCGGCCACCACCAGCATGTCGAGCATCGCGAATTCCATCTGCCGCTTGAGTACCCGGCAGCTCATCACCCAGAGGTCCAACTGCAGGGCCGCCTCCTCGAGACGGCCGATGATGACCGAGACGAGCCCGTTGTCGCCGAAGACGTCGGAAAGCCGTCCGTAGATGGGAACGAAACGGTGGTCGTTCGCGATCTCCTCGATCTCCGCGAGCGTGTACCGCCGGGTGGTGAGATTGAATTGATTGCTCTTGTTGATGAGCTGGGTGATGCGCTCCAGGTACACCGGCTTGAAGGGGGCGACCTCGGCCACCATCTGGAGCGAATCGAGGTATTCGCCGTAATCCTTGAACTTGGATTGCAAGGCGGTTCGTGCGGAGTTCGCGGTGTACGCTTCGGCGCGCGCCAGATCCTCTTGCGACAGCGCCACCATCTCGAAGTAGCGGCCGGCCTGGATGAGGCCGGGGAAAGCCGCCACCTCGGAGCCGACCTCAGGCACCGACACCATCGGCAACTGCCCTCGCACGATGGCGCGCTCGGCCGGGTTGTCGTCGACGAAGACGAAGCTGTCCATGCCGAGGTTCAGCTCGCTCGCGATCTTCGCGATCCCTTCCGGCTTCGGGTCCCAGCTCGCCTGGAACGAGGAGAAGTGGCTCAGCTTGAGAATGGAATCCGGATGATCGAATCCGCTCCTGGCGATTTCGGGATCGTTTTTCGAGCAGACCGCGAGCAGCACGCCCCGCTCGCGGAGCGAGAGGCAATACCGCTGGAATGCCGTGTACGCCTCGCCGAGCGGCGTCTCCTTCCCGATCTGCAGCTTGCCGACGCCGTCGTCTCCGATCACGCCGCCCCACAGCGTGTTGTCGAGGTCGAGGATCAGGCACTTCTTCGCCCGGCCCAGCGTCGCGCCGATGAGGCTCGCCAGCGAGCTCGCCAGCTCGAAGCTCGCCTCGGGCGTCGTCAGGATCTTGTAGGCGTACCACCGCTCCCAGTCGAACCAGCGCGCATGGCCCATGCGCGCGGAGAGCGAATTCACGTCGTGCACGAGGAGCCGCCGATCCGCGGCCGCGCACTTCGCGAAGGCGAGGTTCAGCTCCTGGACGAAGCGCGTGTGGCCGCCCGACGCGGTGGAATCGAGATTTCCCATCGCCGGGAACGGCGGGTGCTCGAAGTTGTTCTGGATGACGGGGCAGTGGAGATTCTGCTGGATGGATTCCCACATCCCCTTGAAGCGCTGGAGCTCGTCGGAGACCCGCGCCTGCAGATCGTCCTCGGTGAAACCAGGCGAGGGATAGCGCGATACGTTCAAGAAGTGCGTGTGCAGGTAGACCAGGTCGGGTTTGAAATCGACCAGGGTCCCGACGTCGACGGTCGCATCCTCGTAGAAGCGGTTGTAATCCGATTGACGGAACTCCGGCCGGAAGCCGTCGGCGAGGAGCAGGAGCTCGAGCAGGTCTGCGAGCTCGTTGGTGGTCGTGCCGCCGAGAACGGCCACGCGCAGCGGGCGCAGCGCGGGGTTTTCCAGGAGCTTCCGGCGCAGCCCCTTTCGCTTCTGCAAGATCTCGTCGATCGGGCGCGAACGGAGCTCCCAGAGCGCCGGGGCCGGACTCTTGTCGCTTCCTGGCCGATGCTGCCTGTTCAACCCATCGAGTGACGGCAAACTGGTAGTGCGCTCGTCCACACCCCCTCCTGCCTTTCGTGCGGCTGAAGGTGGATGCTGCCGTCGACGGAAGCAACGGGTCGCTATTCCTCTCTCTTTACGAGCAGGCAGCGGTACGTCGTCCGTTTTTCGACGCGTGCCGTCGAAGTACCCACATGTTATTGCGGTCGGCCGATGAAAAGGCTCGCGGCCGCCCTGCTGCTCGTAATCGCTTGCAAGTCAGCCCGGACGACCGGGTCCGCGTCAGCGGCGGATGCGACCGCCTCGAGCGCGGTCGAATCGCGCATGGCTGCTGCCGACGCGGGTTCCGGCGCTTGCGGCGGGGCGGTTTGCGCCCACGGCCAATTCCCGCCCGCGAGCTGGCGGCCGTACTCGAGCAATAGCCCCTTCAACCGCAAGGTCCCTGCGAACCCGCGCCTGATGGCGAAGTCGGAGCTGATCGTGGAACGACTGCTGGGAGATCTTTCCCGGCACAAGCAGCCCGCCAACCTGGCCGTGTACGACGACGGTACAGGAGGGTGGCCCACCTACTGGGGCACGCCGGCGGATCCGCTTTACGCTGTCTCTTGCAAGTGGGGAGACTGCAGCGCCGCTCACCTCAAAGGACATGCGCCGGCCGGGGCAGAGATCCAAGGTGGCAACGAGGCCGCCAAGGACGAGTCGCATGACCGTCATCTGACGTTCATCGACCAGACCACCAGTACCGAATTCGATTTGTGGCACGTCGCGATTTCGCCGCTTCCCGGCGGTGGCGGCACCATAGCCACGGACTGGGCGGGGATCACGAAGATCGATGGCGACGGCCTCTCCGGGTGCGCCGGAGGCGTGTGCCGGGGCGAAGGCAACGCGGGCAGGGTGGGCAATCTAGCGGGCCGCGTCCGCTTCGAGGAGTTGGCCGACGCGAGTGCTCGACGGTCGTATGTCGAACACGCGCTCGCCATCACCATCCGCTGCACCGACGGGACCACCGTGTATCCGGCCTCCACGAACTCCGGCATGCCCTGCACCGATGCTGCCGCGCACACACCGAAGGGGAATCGCTACGCGCCTCCAATGGGTGCCCGCCTTCATCTCAACCTCACGCGCTCGGGCGCCGCCGCCGACCTTGCCCACATCGACGGCAAGGCGATGTCGAGAGTGCCCGAATGGAAGAAGGTCTTCCTCCGCACACTCGTGGTCTACGGCGCCATCGTCATGGACACGGGGACCGACTTCTACTTCGCCTGGCAGACCGAGTCCGGAAACCAGTACACGAGCATGAAGGTTTCTGATCCCTGGCTGGGATTCGCCCGTGGCATGACCATCAACGCGGCGACGGGAAAGCCCCATACCGACTGCTGGACCGGTCCGCCCGCGACCGACTTCCAGGTCGATTGCCAGCAGGATCCGAAGGGGCCCGGCGATGGCTACCTTGGGGTCTGGCACGAAAAGGACGACGGCCTCGACTGGAACGGCCAGGTCTGGAGCCATCTCGAGGTCCTCCACGAGTGCGTCAGCAAGGGAACTTGCTGAGCATCGCTGCACGGCTCCGCGCGTCGTCGCGTACTCGACAGTTGCCGGGGCCGGCCCGTGCATACCTTGAGCCGCGTTCGAGGGCCTGGTTGGCCAGCCCAGGGAGGGGCCTTGCAGATGAGCACCGTTTCTCAGGTCGATGCCATCCAGACCCGGATCGATGCCGGCATGCAACCGATTCGCAACTGGCAGGCGCGACGGATCGGCCAGATCGCGTGCGCTGCGGCCACGCTCTTCCTCGCGCAACTCTATCTTTCGCCCGCCCAGTGGTTCCCGGAGACGGAGCCGCTCCACCTCGCCCTGGTGCTTTCCATCGCGGCGCTCGGCGGACTTCTCGCCTTCCGGATGCTCACCAACCGGCCGCTGTGGCTCGGATGGCGTTCACTGGCTCTCGGCATCTACTGCACGACGGCTGTGCTCTCGCCGATCTGGTCCGTCGATCCGCCGAGCTCGATCCACGGCGGCCTCGAAATCGCGAAGCACTTCCTCTTCTTCGTCGCGGTCATCAACGCGCTGACGACGCCGAAGCGGATCCGGGTCGCGATCATGCTCTACGCCTTCGCCGCGATCGTGCCGGGCTGGGGAACCTTCTGGAACTGGTGGCACGACGAGCTGCTCGTGGAAGGCTTCCGCGGCCGCTGGCTCGGCGTGTTGGCGGACCCGAACCACGATGCGATGGCGCTCGTCGCCGCGGTCCCCCTGCTCCTGTACCTGGTGACCGTAGGGGACCGCTACTGGAAGCGGATCGTCGCGCTCGCGGGCGTCCCGGTGCTCTTGATGGGAATCATCGCAACCCACTCGCGCGGAGGATCCCTGGGTCTCGCCGCCGCCGTGGTGGTCTGGGCGCTGACCTCGAAGCGGAAGCTGATCGCGGGCACCCTTGCGGTGCTCGCCGCCGCCGGCGTGTTCCTCTGGGCGCCGGCTTCCTTCTGGGCGCGGAACGAAACCATCGCCAGCTACGAGGAGGACCTCTCCGTCCAGGACCGCCTGATGGCGTGGCAGGTGGCGGAACGGATCTTCAAGGAGCGTCCCCTCCTCGGCGTCGGAGAATCGGCCTTTCTCGCCGCGTGGACCCATTACGCGCCGATCGAATACGGAGACGGGCAGCGCTACGTGGCGCACAACCTCCAGCTCGAGGTGCTCGGAGACCTCGGTGTGGTGGGCCTCCTGGGTATGCTGGTGTTCCTCGGCTGCTCGCTGTGGTCCGCCTTCCGCGCCCGCAACGGAGAGATGGCCAACGAGGCGCGGGCGGTCTTCGCCGCGCTCGTCGGGTACCTCGTTTGCCAGCAGTTCTCCGGGTACGCGCTGTCGTGGTTCACCTATGCGCTCTGTGCATTCGCGGCCTGCTGCGAGCACTGGGCGCCGCTCCGCCGCGTGACCGAAGGGCAAACGGCGACGATCCCGATGGCACCGCTGACCCAATCAGGGAACGCCGCTTCCACGTCCTTGGGCGCTCTTTCCCCGTAGACCCTGGGTCCTGCTCGGCAGGCGGGCGCTCGGTAGCTGGTACGCGTCGTGCTTCTCCATCGCTGAGCGAGCAGGCGTGCGCCTGCATGCGATGGAGGGGAGCGATGGCGTTCTGGAGGTGGTCAGCGGGGCTGGTGCTCGTCGGCGCTGCGGTGATCTGGTCTTGCGGCAAGGGCAATGACGGCAACCCCGGAACCGGTGGAACTGGTGTCGTCACGCCGCCCGATGCAGGGCAGCCGCCGCCTCCTCCGCCCCCGGACGCGGGTACTGACGGCGGAATCACCGACGCGGGAACTACCGACGGCGGCACGGTCTGGGTCCCCCCGCCACCGGTCGATTTCCCCTCGCCGGCGCCCGCCGGCTGGTCCTTCTACGGACCGCAGAACGGCGGTCCGCATGACGTCTTCGGGGTGAGCGCCGATCAGGCTGGCAACATCTGGGTGGCGGGCGGCGAGGACGGGCTCTTCTTCATGCGCGCCGGCACCACGACGTTCCAGCGCTTTACCATGGACGACGGCCTCAGGCCCTACGGCTACATGCCGGACGGCTCGGATCCGATTGGACCGAAGTTCCTCAAGGTCATCTCGGTGGCGGGCGGCCCGGCGAACACGGTGTTCGTGGGGTACGAGGGCCGCAACCGCAGCGTGAAGGACGATTGCGAAGGCAACTGGGACGGTCCGAATCCGGATCCTTCCATCTACAAGAGCGGCGACGCGGATCGCGTGACGGTGGACGCGGCGGGCAAGCTCACCGTCGTCCACTACGACATCTTCAGCGGACCCAACGTCGTGGGGAACGAACCGCGAGGCCGCGAGAAAATCTGCCACGTCGTCCGCATCGTCTGGAACGCGGCGACCAGCGATCTCTGGTTCGGCGGCAACCACGGCTACGTCTGGGCGGATCCAAACTACGCCGGGGACCCGAAGTGCAACGGGCAAATTGGCTGCTCCGGGCTGCGCGAACATGGTCATCCGGGCTTCAATGGGATCAACGACGCGGGGGGCTGCTGTGACTTCGTGACCGGCGATTATCGAGGCGTCGCCGTCGATCCCGCGACCGGAGATGTCTGGTTCGGCGGCATCAACCGCACGACGAAGCTCCACTGGGGAGAGACGAGCGGCAACAAGGAGGGCCGGTTCGATGCCGCCGACTTCTTTACCGAGGCGCACGACACCGGGCCGGCCTCGCAGCCGCCTCCTTCGGTTCCCCCCTGTCCAGCCGCGCCCTGCTACCTCGCCAATCGCATCGACGTCTGGCCCGACATCATGGGCGAGGTGAGATTCGACAGCGCACAGCACAGGTTCGTCGAGTACGATCCGACGCGCGCCGAGCAGCAGCCGGCCGATCTGGTCTTCGGCATCGCGGCGCTGCCGAATACCGCATTCGTCGGCTCGGGATACCTCGGCCTCAAGCAGCTCGCTGCGGACGGAACCGTCGTCGCGGACCTCACCTCGCGGCTGGCCTCGCGCTTCGTCGGGGCGGTTGCCGCAGATCCGAGCGACCAGAGCATCTGGGTGGGAAACCGATTCGGTGGCGCGGCCGACCGTCTCCAAGGCGCGGCAACGACGCACTACTCGCTCGACGTGTTCGGACCACTCGCCAACAGCGGAATCGAAGACATCCAGATAGCGCTAAAGCCCGGACAGCCCGCTACGTCGCGCCAAGTACTCTTCGGCTTCCGCGAGAGTCAGACCACCGCCGGGTTCGTCGCCGTCTACTCCGGTAACTGAAGCGAGCCGTCATTTGAAAGCGCGGCGGGCCCTCCAGCAGGGCCCGCTGCTGCTTCGCGGCTGCGCTCTTTCGCCCGTGGAGCAAGCAGCCCGCAATGCGCTGCCTCGAGAGTCGAGGCGCTAGTCGCGAGAGCGCCTGGTCCCGCCCTGCAGCCGATCGATCTGGCGCTTGCCGCGTTACCCGTACTCCGGTCGTAGTAGCCCTGAGCCGGTCGTAGAGCGGCAAATCCACCACCGGTTGCCGATAGGCGCCGTTTCTGCCGTCCGGGGCGCTTCCGAGCGGAAGTGCGCCGAGGTAAGGCACGGTAGGGCGCTCGGCACCACGAGGTCCCTGCACGCGTACAAAGGCCCCCTTACCCGTACAGGGGCCAGGGAAGAGGAGGGTCGCCCCCTGAGTTAGGCGACCGGAACGACGAAGCCTCGCCGTTCCGGACACCGACCAAGGAGACGCCCTTGCAGAAGCTTTCCATCTTCGTCGCAGCCGCGGCTGCGCTCCTCGCCGGCACTGCGCGCGCAGCGGTTCCCGCGTATCCCGACAATCCCGACATCATCTGGCGGGGCGGTTTCGAGGAGGGCGCCTCGTCGCTCACGGGAAACTGCAACTTCGGCGACAACGGCTGGTGCAATGCGCAGGTCATCCGTCCGCAGCAGATCCAGATCACGAACGACCCCGATCCGGTTTTCGAGGGCCACCACGCGGTCCGCTTCGAGGTGAAGTACGGCGACGTCTACCGGACCTACTCGGACGAGCGCAGCATCCTCAGCCCGCCCACGCAGATGTGGGAGGACGAGGGGAACGAACGCTGGTACCGGTGGCAGGTGCTCTGGCCGCAGGACTATGTCGGGAGCTACCCCAAGTGGGACGAGCTGGGCACGCCCGCTTCGCGCTCGCCCGCCGGCTCCATCGTCGAATGGCACCACAGCGCCAGCGGCGGTGTGGAGAGCGGGTCCGCCCCCCTCTACATCCGGGGCGGAGACAAGTTCATCGAGATGTGCCTCGTCGATCAGAAGACCAGCGCTTGCCGCGAGACCATCAACCTCACCGAGCTCTTGCGCGGGCACTGGCATGACTTCGTCATGCACGCGAAGTGGTCGTCCGATCCCAGCATCGGCTACCTGGAGATGTGGATCGACGGCGTGAACGTGCTGCCGAAGCACATGGGCTCGAACAAGTATCCCAACATGCAGAACTACATGCTCATCGGGCTCTACCGGAACCTGCACATCGGCGACCCGAACCTGCTCTACCCGGACGGCACCCACGTCTACGGGACCGACGGTGCACCGGGCGTCGCGTACGTCGACGGCGTCATCGCCGGCAAGACGAAGGAATCGGTGTGGCCGGCCGATCCGACGCCGGCCCCCGCGCCGACGCCGCAGCCTACGACGCAGGCGCCGCCAGCCGGGGACCCGACCCCTCCGACGACGACTCCCGCGCCGTCCACCCCCGCGACGACGACCACGACGACGGCGGGAATCGGCTTCCCCCAGGGCGGCGGATGCTCGAGCACCGGCTTCCAGTCGATGTGGCTCGCGCTACCGCTCCTCGGGCTCTTCGCGCTGCGCCGCCGCCGTCTCGCGGCGTAGTCGGACACGAATCCGCAGTCATGAAAAAGCCGGCCGTCCCTTCGCGGGGCGGCCGGCTTTTTTCTTGCGCGCCCCTTACGGGAAGACGCGGATCGACGCGGCGCCGGTCCCTGTCGCGACGTGCAGCACCGGCGGGTTCACCATCATGTCCAGCTCCATGCGGTTGACGGTGTTGTCGGGTAATCCCGCGCCCGCGCGGATGGACTTCGAGGTGTGCGTCGCGGGATCCCACAGCGTGATTCCGCCGCCGTTGGAGCCGATGGCAAGCCGCCCATCCGGCAGGGCGACGATGTCGGTGACGCTCCCGGCGACGCCCATGGCGGAGGGATCGAAGTACTTGAATCCGACCTTCTCCTCGAACGAAGCGATGCCGTACTGCGGGCTCGACCACCAGACGATGCCGTTGGGCGCCACGGTGACGCCGTTGATGAAGACCGGATCACCTTCCATCGGAGGCATGAAGACGGGCGGGGATCCGCTAAAGGCCGGGCAGGAGACGAGCACCCACTGCGAGCCGTTCCACCTGTTGACCTGGCCCGCCGATCCACACCACGGATCGCCGAAGACGTGCTTGTAGGCATCCTCTCCGAGGCGCTGGTACCACCCCGCCTTGCCCCCTGGATTTGGTACGCCGTTGGCGTCCAGCTCAGCGGGTAGCGGCGTATAGATGATCTTGCCGGCGCTCCACTTGCCGCCCACCCACAGATCGCCGTCCGGGCCGATGGCGAGCCCTTTCCAGTCGCCCATCATCTGCGTGTTGGCGTTCGGATTCGTCTGGCTGCACTCCTGGTGCTTGCAGACGCGCGGATGGAGATGGTCCGCCATCCAGTACTGGTTGTCGGTGTAGACCCATGCCTTCGGCTTTCCGTTCTGATCCAAGGCCTGGAACCACTTGTCGGGCGTGAGCTTGTCGATGCCGTGCTCGGTCCCGGCGTACAGCTCGTGCTTGTGGACGAAGTGATCGAAGACCATGCGCTGGATGTCCCGGCAGTGCCAGAACGCGGTGGTGTTGCCGCTCACCAGGTCGAACCGCACCACTTCGATGCTTCCATCGTCCTTGAGGCGGACGCGGTCGATCTTGCCGGTGTGCCGGTTGGGATCGAGCGAGGTCGAGTCGTTGGGATCCGGGTTCGTGAAATCGTGGAAGCTGTGGTAGCCGACGAATACCTCGTTCGGGCCGCCGCCCACGATCTCCGTGATGCCGGGATCCGACGCGGCTCCGAAGATGTTCTGCGGGGCACCGTTGCCGGAGAGTCCGTTGTCGAAGTACTCGACGGCGTTGTTCTGCAGGTGCAGGTCCGTATCGGGCGCGTAACTGTTCGGCGGCGTCAAGTGCTGGCCCTTGCTTCCGTCGAAGCGTAGGTGGAACGTCGTGTCGCCCGGGCGTGTCGCCGTGGGCGCGCGCATCACGTAGAGCGCGCCGTGGGTCGCGACCCAGATGTTCTGCGTCTCGTCGGTGCTGATGCCGACGACGCCGCCACCCAGATCACCGCCGAGCAGACCGTCCTTCTGTGTGAAGGTCACGTTCGTCGCCGGCCACGGACCCGGTCCGCCGAAGGTGACGCCGGCGTCGACCCCGCCGTCGGTGCCTGCATCCGGTTGCCCCGCGTCCACGCCCCCTCCACCGCCGCCCCCCGTACCCGTGCCGCCATCCACATCGCCGCCGCCCGCAGGCGAAGTAGTGGAGCCCGACTCAGACCCCTTTCCCCGCGCGCACGCGAAGCTGAGCGCCGCACCCATCGCAAGCCCGTAGACCAGCCAGCCGGCCAACCGCCTTCCCCCACCCATGCCGAGACCCCCTGAGCGCATCCAAGCCCCCGCTTTCTTGCGAGCAATGGGCCAGTGCTACAGAGCGCTTCGGGCGCGTTTCGGCGGCGTTGCGCGGAATGGTCGTTCCGCTGCGGTGGAAGCGGCATTCACAGGTGTCCTCGCGCGGCGTCCCGAGTCGGTAGTAGCGGGGTTCCCGCGCAGGCGCGGAAGGACGCGCGATCTGGCGCCCGCTCTCGTTGACAGAGGCGGGCCTGCGGGGTACATCGCTCGCCCGCGCCGGGGTCCCCAGCCCCGCGCAACGCGACTTTTGGGGCATTAGCTCAGCTGGGAGAGCGCCGCAATGGCATTGCGGAGGTCGGCGGTTCGATCCCGCCATGCTCCACTCCACCGCTCACTGCGATGAGAATCTGCGCGGCGGCGGTGGCCCTTTCGGTGGGCTCGCCCCGGGGCGAGCGATGGATTGGTACGGCAACGCCGGTTACTCCATCGCGAATCGCGACACCGCCTCCTCGTTCCACTCGAGCCCCACACCCGGAACGTCGCTGGGCATCGCCAGGCCATCGGAAATCGCGAGCGGGTGCGAAAGGATCGGCGCTGCCCAGTCCACGTACTCGAGGAAGTGGGCCGTTGGCGTCACCGCGAGAACGTGCGCGCTCACCTCCGGGTAGAGGTGGGACGACATCTCGATCCCCGCCGCATCCGCCAGCGCGGCGGCGCGCAGCCATCCCGTGACGCCGCCGATGCGAGCCAGGTCGGGCATCACGTAATCCGCCGCGCCCGCCGCGATCGCCGCTGCCATCGGTCTCGTGCCGAGGAAGTTCTCGCCGATCTGGATCGGCGTCGCGAACTCGCGCGCGAGTTTCGCTGCGCCCGCGTAGTCGTCGTGCCGCACCGGCTCCTCGAACCAGTAGAGGCCCTCGCCGTCGAGGGCACGGCAGCGGGCGGTTGCCTCCGCCACCGTCAGCGCCTGGTTGAAGTCGCTCAAGAGGAGCGCGTCGGCCGGGATCCTCGCGCGCACCGCACGGGCGACGCGCAGATCCTCGGCGGCGGACTTGCGCCCGAGACGTAGCTTCACGGCGTGGAAGCCCTCCGCGAGCAGCTCCATCGCTTCGTCTGCCAGTTTCTCGGGCGCCCCCAGGCCGAGCGCGTTGCTGTTGTACGCCCGCACCGGCGCGAGCTCGCCTCCCAGGAGGCGGACCAGCGGAAGGCCCGCGGCGCGGCCGAGCGCGTCCCAGAGAGCCACGTCGAGTCCCGCCATCGCCATCGTCGGGAGCCCTTCGCGCCCGAGGAGCGTGAAGCGCGCCACGAGCTTCTTCGCGACGGCGACCGGCGCGACGGCATCGCCTCGGACCATCTCGGCGATGCCCGCGAAGAGCTGCGGAAGCGCGCGCGCACCGAGGTCCGAATAAGCGAAGACATATGCCCTGCCGGGCACGCCTTCGGCGGTCTCGAGATCCACGAGGACCAGGGGGGCGTACGCGATCGTTCCGCCGCTCGTACCGAGCGGCCTTCGCATGGGGACCCGGACGGCCCGAGCGTGGATTTCGCGGATGGTGAGCGCCGGCGGCCGCGACCGCTCTGCAGTGGCCATGTCGCCTCCCGATAGGAGCGGCATCATGGCGTCATTGACGGGCATCCTGCCACACGCCCTCGACGATGGGGTCCGACTTCGCGTCCTCCGCGCCCAGCGTCCCGAGACCGAAGTTCTCCTCGATGGTGCGTAGCAAGTCGTAGTGGTCGTAACAGCCGTCCACGCGCGCCCCGGGACGCACCATGTCGCCGAGGAACACGGTGTAGATGTGGTTGTTGTCATCGCTGAGGGATTCGTCGAAGGTGACGACGACGAGGGTGTTCCTGATGACCCGATCATCCGCGAGGATCGGCTCGAGGAATCCTTCCAGCCAGTTCGCCGACTGCGCCAGCTTCGGGGGAACGACTCCGAAGTAGCGCGCGCCGGGGACGCTCCGGATGGCGCTTTTCACGCGATCGTAAGCGTTCCCGCAGACGTCATGGCCGTCGTGGCACATGTCCGGCGAATAGAAGGCGAAATTGGGGAGGTCCCTGCGATCGAACGCGAGCGCCGGCACGATCGAGGCGCAGCGCGAGGGACGTTTCGCGACCGAGTCGAAACTCAAGAAGGGTACGTGCTTGCGCCGGTAGAGCGGACCCGAGGCGGCTTCGCCCCGGTAGCAGCCTCCGGGATAGGCTTCCGCGTATTGCCGCCAGGTGAGCCCTTTCGCCTCGAGGAGATCGGCGATGGTCCGCGCGGACCCGCGGATGTCGAGCGGCTCGTCGCCCGTGGTGCCGAAATACCTTCCGCCGATGAGCGCCAGGTAATTCGGGTACGAAGGATGGAAGAGAGCGTCGTAGTGGGTGAAGAGCGCGCCTCGCCGCGCCAGGCTGCGGAAGTACGGCTCGCGCAGAACGGCCTCGTAGTCCTGGTTCTCGAGCACGACGAGGAGGACGTGCTCGAACCTCCGCCCCGATTGCCATGAGGCGCCCCGTCGCTGGGCCCGCGGAACGGCCGTGGTCTTGGGACCGATCGGCCGCGGCTCGAATGCGCGGCAATCGGAAGCGCCCGCG
>Ga0209474_10000437_pt1 | contig 45951 bp, 39 predicted proteins | sample GraSoiAngelo_145_FD_185902 | JGI IMG/M metagenome (GOLD analysis project Ga0209474, IMG submission 185902) | Grasslands soil microbial communities from the Angelo Coastal Reserve, California, USA - 14_1009_05_20cm (SPAdes) (version 2) | ecosystem: Environmental > Terrestrial > Soil > Grasslands...
TGAGGGGCAGCCGGGTGGAGATATAAGGCTTGATCTTGCCTGCTTCATAAAGGTCGAGCAGCGCTGTCGCCGCGAACGGAATGAGCTCGGATGCTCGTTTCGAGTACAGACCCCAGTGGAGTCCTACCACCGAATAGTTCTTGAGCAGCACGTGGTTGGCGGCTGCTTGCGGGATCCGGCCGGAGGTGAAGCCGACGATCACGATTCGGCCTTCGAAGGCGATGCACTTCGTGGATCGGTCGTAAACGTCGCCGCCGACAGGGTCGTACACGACATCGGCGCCGCGGCCGCCCGTAATTTTCTTGACCTCTTCCACGAAGTCTTGTGTCTTGTAGTTGATCGCGTGATCTGCCCCCAGCCTGCGGCACACTTCGACCTTCTCGTCCGAGCCCGCGGTCGCGATCACGGTGGCGCCCGCGGCCTTGCCCAGCTGGATCGCGGCACTGCCGACGCCGCCTGCGGCGGCGTGCACAAGAAGCGTTTCGCCGGCCTTCAGGTTGGCCCGACGGTGAAGGCCGAACCACCCTGTCTGGAAGATGAGCGTGAAGGCGGCTGCCTCGTCGAAGCCCATCTTGGCCGGCATCGGCGCGACGGATCCCGGCGCCGCGTCGGCGACTTCCCCGTAGCCGCCCCGGGTGAGGCCTTCGTTATCCACGAGGGCCATCACGCGATCGCCGGGTTGAAAACCCGACCCGGTCGGCGCGCTGACCACAACACCGCTTACTTCCGAGCCGGGGACGAAGGGAAGGTCAGGCTTGGTCTGGTACTGCCCCGCGATCATGAGGGAGTCGAAGTAGTTGATCGCGGAGGCGCGCAGCCTGATGCGCACCATCCCGGCAGCCGGTTCGCCTTCCGTGAACTCTTCAAAGCGAATCGTGTCCGGCCCGCCGAGCTGCCGGACGACCCAGGCCTTCACCGGGGGGAAGGCTACAGCGGAGGATCGCCCTGGTGCTTGCCGATTCCGCACCTTTGGGACCAACGGTCCCTATCGATTGAGCTGTTGCGTATTTTTGGCGCCAGCGGTGCGTAATTCGTCTGTAGAAAGCGTCGCCAAGATGCGCCTTGAGCCGCCGAAAGCCTAAATTCGTATCTGCGCCGGCGTAGCTCAGCTTGGTTAGAGCAGCGGTCTTTTAAACCGATGGTCCAGGGTTCGAATCCCTGCGCCGGCATCTTTTCGGACAACGGATTCAACACGTTTGGCGCATGACGAGCCTATCCCAAGGCGGGCATAGGCTCGGTTGGCGCCAAAAGTCTGGAATCGCGCGCCGAAACTTGCGCAACCATGGCCGGCCTGCGCTGCGAATGAAACACATGCGATACCCTCGGCGCTGACGTGCGCTGGACCGTTTTGTTCCTCTACCTCTCGGCCGTCGCCATATTGACGCTGTACCTGCACTCCCTTGCCGGCTGGGCGTGGTGGGTCGCCGTGCTGATGATCGTGCTCCTCGTTCCGGTGGCCCTGCTCTACTGCGTCGCGACCCGCCATCAGGTTCGATGGTCGACCGTCCTTTCCTATCTATCCGTGGTGGCTCTTCTGGCGTCGGTCGGCGCGCAGGTGACGGGGGCGGCAGCGGCGCGTGACTGGTTCTTGCTGGCCTGGTCTGTCTTGCTGCTGGCGGTCGCGATCGGACTTTCGTCGCATCCCATGCAGCATCCCGCTTGGGGACTGTTCATCGGGTTCTGGGGCGTGGTCGGCGTGCTCTGGCTTGTGGTGATCCAGGCTTTCGCGGTCTCCGGCGTGCTGAGCGGACCGTCTTACACCGGCTGGTCGTCGTGGCCCCTCGCGCTGATCGGCATCTGGTTTGTCGTCGGCTCGGCGAACGGTTTCGGTGCCCGCCCATTTGGTCCAATCGTCGACTCGCTCGGGGTCCTTACCGGCATGGCTCTGCTATCCATAGCGATCACAACCTGGGCCGACCTGCCTGAGCTGCGGAGGGTCGCCGGCTTGCTCGCCGCCGCCGCCTACAGCGTCTGGGTCGTGGGCTTGGGCTGGGTGCTTTGGAGGCTCGAAACTCCCGTCCCGGCGCACGCCGAAATCCGTCCGCAGCCGGTCGGTTCGTCAGCGAACGCGTGATGCGCAGGGAATCGCTTTCACCTTCGTCAACCCGGTCAAGTGAAGATTTCGTTTCGCAGATTTGTCAGTCGGGGCTCGCTGGCAGCGGTGTTCGCCGCGGCCCTCGCTCTGTCTCCGGCGGCGCCCGTCCAGGCGACCGCCGACACCCTTGACCAGTCCCAGGTCCTGATCATCAGCCTGCAGCGCCAGATAGCGCTGCTGGCCCAGACCTTCACCGCCGGCGCGACGGGAGGCCTCGACCGCGTGTCTTTGGCATCGGACTCGGACTTCACCAACATCAGCGTCACGATCCGCACGGTTACCGCCACGGGCACACCGAGCGGAACGATCCTTGGGACATCGAACTTCACCGGCTCTCTCGTCTGTTGCCGGCAGTTCCACGACTTCTACTTCAACCCGGCCGTTTCGATCACCGCCGGCACTCAGTACGCGATCGTCGTTACGCGCGTGGCCGGTGGGTTCACGTGGCACAACAGCTCGGTCTTCGACGCCTACCCGGCGGGCCAGCTGTACGTCTCGTGCAGCGGCTGCGCATGGTTCACAGGCCCCTCGTGGGGACAGGACTTCGCCTTCAAGACGTGGGTGACCACGAACGTCAACCGGGCGCCGGCGATCGGGGCCGACAACGCCGCGGTCAGCGTCGCCGAGGGTTCGGCTCCGACCAACACGGGAACCTTTGCCGATCCCGACGGCGATACGGTCGCGCTTGCCGCCTCTTCAGGCACCGTGACCAGGACGGGGACGAGCACGGGCACCTGGTCGTGGACCGCTCCCGCCTCGGACGAGGCGCCCAGCCAGACCGTGACGATCACCGCAAGCGACGGCCAGGGCAACTCCACCTCGGCGTCATTCAGCCTGACAACGACAGCCGTAGCGCCGGCGGCGCGGATCCTCACCGATCCCGTCTCGATCCCCGAGGGCACGCCCGTGCCGTTCACCGGCGGAGCCACCAGCCCGGCTGCAGCGGACAACGCCGCCTGGATCTACGGGTGGAACGTGACCAAGGACGGCAGGGCATATGCAAGCGGCTCTGGTGCCTCGTTCAGCTTCACGCCAAACGACGAGGGCACTTTCATCGTCACGTTCACGGCGACCGATGACGGTGGCATGGTGGGGACCGACTCGCAGACCATGATTGGAACCAACGTGGCGCCGAAGGCCGCGAGCATCAGCGTCACGCAGTCCGCGCCGCTGGTGATCGCCTCCCAGGAGTCACTTACCTTCACAAGCAGCTTTACCGACGCCGGCGTGCTCGACTCCCACACGGTCACCTGGAACTTTGGTGACGGCTCGACCGCCACCGCCAACTACGGGCCGGGCGGCTCGGCCAGTTTGTCGACCGGGCACGCTTACGCCTCCGCCGGCAATTACACGGTCACGCTGACCGTGACGGACGACGACGGCGGAGTTGGCACGGCAAGCACCAAGGTCGCCGTGCTGAGCACCGCCCAGGCGCTCAACGCGATCGCGGGCTACGTGCAAAACCTGCCGTCGCTCAACGCGGGACAGAAGAACAGCCTGACCGTAAAGCTGAACGCGGCGGCCGCTTCAGCCTCGCGTGGCGACATGAAGACGAGCAACAACCAGCTGAACGCATTCCTCAACGAGCTGCAGGCGTACGTCAACACAGGCAAGGTTTCGGCACTCGACGCGGCCAACCTGCGCGGCGCCGTCTACGCGGTCAAGGGCTCGATCGGGATGTACAACCGATTCCTGGAGTGGTGGCCTCTAGGGATCTAGACTGCGCGGCAGGTTGGCCACAGCGAGCGAAGCCCTGCCCGCGGCGGATCTCCTCCCCGTAGGACGACGGGCCAACGTGCCGTACCGGCTGGTGCGGCTCCTCGCGATCCCGCTCCTCCGCCTCTGCTTTCGCTTCGACGTCCACGGGCGCGCGAACATCCCGCGGCCCGGCAACTACGTCGTCATCGCCAACCACCTGAACTGGCTGGACGAGTTCGCGCTCCTCTATCTGATGCCGATCGAACCGCGGCTCCACTTCCTCGCCGATCCGACCGTTCTCGTCACCCGCAAGTTCCAGTGGTGGCTGGTCAGGACCACGGGCGGTTATGTGCCGGTGGTGCGGGAGCGACACGGCGATCGAACCCTGTTTCGCCACGTCGATCGCTGCCTGGAGGCCGGCGGCTCCGTGGCGATCTTTCCGGAGGCCAACTACGGTCCGCAAGAAGGCGAGCTGCTGCCATTTCATAAGGGCTTTGCGCATTTCGCGATCAAGGCGGGCGTCCCGGTCGTACCGGTTGCGCTGTCGGGGACCAAGGACCTGTGGCTGCGCAAGCGGATCAAGGTCGTGATCGGGGAGGCCCTGCCCGCCGCGGGTCAGGATCCCGCCGAGCTCACCGAGCAGGCGTTCGAGAGGATGACGGCATTGATGCCGGTGTATTCGGAGCCGCCCGGCCGCAAGCTGCTACGGAATCAGCTGACCCACCTGTTCTGACGACCGGCGTCGCGGCTCCCGCATCGTCTCGGTACCCCGGCGTACGGCAACTGAACGTCGCCGATCGTGTGGTAAGGTGGCACCCTCTCAGTTCCTGAGCACGTCCTCTCCACGCCGTCGCTCCTAGCTCAGGCCTGACACCGCCCGGGGTGGGCGAGTCCAAGGAAGGAGCGAAAGAAGGGGTTTGCTGCCGCTATTCCGTGCGGTCCTCGTGTGGGTGGTGATACTCGTGACGGTGGTCCTGCCACGCCTGGCGCCGCCGGCCCAGCAGTCGGTCACGGTGGCCGTATCGCAGCTCACCGCGTTCGACCGCAGCTCCGCTTTGCAGCAGGCACACGCCCAGCGCGTCCAGGCGGCGCAGATGGCGCAGGTCCAGTCGTGGTCCCAGGAGCTCAAGCAGGGCCTCGCCGAGTACCAGGCCAAGCAAGCGGCGGAGGCCGCGGCGCAAGCGCAAGCCGAGGCGATCGCGGCGCGGAACAATCATCCCGCTCCGCCGCCCGAGATCGCAAAGGACATCGTGGACGCGTTCAGCCCGCTGGGGCCCGGTGCCGTGCAGTGGGCGATGAACATCGCCTGGTGCGAGTCGCGCTACCACCCGAACTCGGTCAACTCATCCAGCGGGGCGTCAGGGCTGTTCCAGTTCTTGCCGAGCACGTGGTCGGGGACGCCATACGCCAGCCAGTCGCCTTTTGACCCACGCGCGAACTCATTCGCGGCCGCCTGGCTGTACTCCCACTACGGATCGGGTCGCTGGGAGTGCCGGGGGTAGAGGCTATGAGGGAAAACCCCGATGGTTTTCCCTCATCGGCCGATCGGCTTCGCCGATGGGCCTGCTCCCATTCCGGTATACGGTTGGGACTTACCTGAAGAGCTTTCCACAAGCTGCCCTTGGCAGGCGTTTCAGACCAAGGCGCGGCCGGGATGAACCCGGCCGCCAAAGCAAGGCTGGTTTAAGGCATGAGGGAAAACCCCGATGGTTTTCCCTCATCGGCCGATCGGCTTCGCCGATGGGCCTGCTCCCATTCCGGTATACGGTTGGGACTTGTCTGAAGAGCTTTCCACAAGCTGCGCTTGGCAGACGTTTCAGACCAAGGCGCGGCCGGGATAAACCCGGCCGCCGAAGCAAGGCTGGTTTAAGGCATGAGGGAAAACCCCGATGGTTTTCCCTCATCGGCCGATCGGCTTCGCCGATGGGCCTGCTCCCATTCCGGTATACGGTTGGGACTTACCTGAAGAGCTTTCCACAAGCTGCCCTCGGCAGGCATTCTTCATCGGCCGATCGGCTTCGCCGCCACCTCCCCGAGAATGGGGAGGAGTCAGTCCCCTAGGACTGAGATCTCCAGCTGGTAGATCGGCTGCGGCCGCTCTGCGCCTTTCAGCACCATCGGCTGGAACGAGGCGACGGTGAACTCACCGGGCATGTAGGCTCGGGTCGACTCCGACATCAGCACCCGCGCGGGCCGAACCTTCGATAGGTACGCGCTGTTGTTGACGGGCACTCCGATCAGGGTGAACTCCATGCGGTCGCGCGAGCCGACGTGTCCCGCGATGACCTCGCCCGTGTCCAGGCCGATGCCGACCGAGATCGCCGGCAGGCTGGCGTCGACCAGGTCCCGATTGAACCGCTCGATCTCCCGCACCATCGCATGCGCCGCCTTGAGGGCTTGCTGCGCGTGGTCGTCCATTGGATTCGGAGCGCCGAACACGACGAGCATCCCATCGCCCTGGAACTTGTCGATGTTGCCACCGTGGGTCAGGACGACGTGGATCATCCTCTCGAAGTACTCGTTGAGGAAGCGCACGAGCTCCTGGGGGTCCATGCGCTGCGAAAGCGTCGAGAAGCCCGCGATGTCCGAGTTCAGGATCGTGACCATGCGGCGCTCGCCCTCGAGGAACCTGATCGTTCGCTCGGAGCGGGCCAGCACGTAGTCGGTGACCTGCTTGTTGACGTGCGCCTCGAACAGATGGCGCAGGAACTCCGAGTGCTCGTACTGGCGCGCATTGTCGATCGCGATCGCCGCCAGGTCGGAGATTGCCTGCAGGAACTCCTTGTCCTTCTCCTCGAAGATCGCGGCGCGAAACGGGCTGTCGACGTAGACCGCGCCGATCACCTTGCCCTTGGTCATCAGGGGCACGGCGATGATCGAGCGCAGGTTCTGCATGATCACCGACTGCTGACCTTTGAACCTGTCGTCCAGGCTTGCGTCAGTCGACACGACCGCCTGCCCCGACCGCACGACGTGTTCGATCACGGTCCGGGACCCGAGGAACTGACGCGTCTTTTCCGGGTCCGCTTCGCCGCTCGACTCCTGGACCGACAGGCTGCCGTCGCGTGGATCGACTAGAACGATGAAACCGCGTGACGCCTTCATCAACGTGATCACCCGGTCCATCACCTTGCGGAGCACAACGTTCAACTCCAGTGATGAGCTGAGATCGCGTGCCAGCTCGTAGAGCAGGTGGTCACGGATACCGAGATCAACTTCGCGCGACAAGGGCACGACGAGCATAACGGCGCATGTCGGTTTTTCCCTCTATCTAAGGCACAGAGGAGAAGGCGGCCCGGATTGCCGGCACCGGCCCGTGGGTAAACTCGATTCCCCGTGGTTTTGGAGTCTTCCCAGGCAGAAATCGACGCCTTGCTCGCGCGCCTGAATCCGCCCCAGCAGGAGGCTGTGACACACGGCGACGGACCGCTTTTGATCTTCGCCGGAGCGGGAAGCGGCAAGACGCGCGTGCTGACGGCCCGCATCGGTTACCTGATAGCGTCGCGCCGCGTCTGGCCGGATCGGCTGCTGGCGGTCACCTTCACCAACAAGGCGGCGCGCGAGATGCGGAGCCGGGTTGAGGCATTGGTCGGCGAGCCGGCCCAGAAGATGTGGGTTGGCACCTTCCACTCGACGGCGGTCAAGATCCTGCGCCGCGAGGCCCAGCGCATCGGCATCGTGCCGAGCTTTGTCATCTTCGACGATGACGACACGCGGGCGGCCCTGAAGCGGGTCCTCGACGAGCTCCGCCTCGACCCGAAGCGCTACCCGATCGGGTCGCTGAGCCACGGCATCTCGCAGGCCAAGAGCGAGCTGAAGCGGCCCGAAGACATCCCCAACCGCAGCTACCAGGACGAGATCCTTCGCCGGGTCTACGAGTCCTACCAGGAGGTGCTCAGGCGGTCCGGCGGGCTCGATTTCGACGACTTGATCATGAAGCTCGTCGAGCTCTACAGCACCGACGCCGAGGCGCTCGAGAAGTGGCGCGACCGGTTCCGCCACGTACTGGTCGACGAGTACCAGGACACGAACCGGGCCCAGTACATGCTCGTGAACCTCCTCGCCTCGGAGCACCGCAACGTCGCGGTGGTCGGCGACGACGATCAGTCGATCTATCGCTTTCGCGGTGCGGACATCCGCAACATCCTCGATTTCAAGAAGGACTATCCAGATGCGCACGTCGTGCATCTCGAGCAGAACTACCGATCGAGCCAGGCCATCCTCGACGCGGCGTACAGCGTCATCCGCAACAACCCCGAGCGCGCCGAGAAACGGTTGTGGACCGATCGCGCGGGTGGCGAGAAGGTGGTCGCGACTCAGGCCTACAACGAGGTGGAGGAGGCCGAGTTCGTCGCGGACGAGATCGACCGCCTGCGCAAGACCGAGCAGCGGGGCTACTCCGACTTCGCGGTGCTGTACCGGACCAACGCGCAGTCCCGCGCATTCGAGGATGTGCTGGCGCGCCGCCGTATCCCGTATCGACTTGTGGGTGGCGTGCGCTTCTGGGAGCGGCGCGAGGTCAAGGACCTGGTCGCGTATTTGCGCTTTTGTTTCAACCCGCGCGACGCTCTTTCGTTTTCGCGCATCGTCTCGGTGCCCCCTCGCAAGATCGGCAACGTCACCGTCGACGCCATCAACTCCTTTGCCCGCGACGGTGAAGCCGACATCTTGGCGATTCTGTCCAGCCCTGGTCCCGTGCCGGGCGTGCCAAAGACCGCCGTCGGTCCCCTGCAAGGATTCAGAGCGCAGATCGAATCGCTGCGCGCGACGATGGGCGTGCTCCGCCCAAGCGAGCTGGTCGACCATGTGGTCGAGGTCATGGATTTGCGGCGGTACTACCTCGACGGAACCCCGCAGGGTGAGGCGCGGATCGAAAACCTGAACGAGCTGCGCGGCCTGGCAGAGAGCTTCGACGACCGCGACCCGGCGCAAGGGCTCGAGGATTTTCTCGCCGAGGTGGCGCTGGTCTCCGACGTCGACGCGTACGACGAGAACGGCGAAGGGGTCACCCTGATCACGCTGCACATGGTCAAGGGCCTCGAGTTTCCCGTCGTGTTCATGGTCGGCCTGGAAGAGGGTCTGCTGCCCCACCAGCGCGCCCTGGACGAGCGTGAGGAAAACCCGTCGCTGGTGGGCGCGGCGACCGAGATGGCAGAGGAACGCCGCCTTGCATATGTAGGAATGACGCGCGCGAAGGACCGGCTCTACTTGAGCTGCGCCTTCCGCCGCCACCTGTACGGCCGCTCCCAGCCTGCGTTTCCGAGTCGCTTTCTCACCGATATCCCGCAGTCGCTTCTTGGGACGCCGCGGGGCAGCGCGCCCGTAGCCCCGCCGCGCCAGGGGTACAAGGAGCGGTACATCGAGCGCCAGGTCGAGTCCGCGCCCGCACCCCCACCCGTGCAGAGGTTTGCGACCGGCGATCGGGTCACGCACCCGGCATTCGGCTCCGGCACGGTGGTCAAGAGCACGCTGACACGTACCGACGAGGAGCTGGTGATCAAGTTCGACAAGGTGGGTTTGAAGATCCTGAGCGGCATGCTCGCGCCGCTGACCAAGTGACGAAGCGAAAGAAGAGCGCGGTCGACCCGGCGGTGAGGGTCGAGGAGCTGCGCGACGTGATCCGCCGCCACGAACACGCTTACTACGTCCTCGACCAGCCTGAGGTTTCGGACGCCGAGTACGACGCGATCTTCAAAGAGCTGCGCCAGATCGAGGAGGACCGACCTGACCTTCTGACGCCCGACTCGCCGACGCAGCGCGTCGGCGGCGAGGCGTCCGACCAGTTCGCCAAGGTTCGCCACCGCTCGCCCATGCTGAGCCTGCAGAACGCCTTCGACGAATCGGAGATCCGCGGCTTCGACAAGCGAGTGCGCGCCGCGGTCGGCGACAAGGTCATCTACTGCGCCGAGCTGAAGATCGACGGCCTGGCGATCAGCCTGACGTACGCCAAAGGACGCTTGCAGCGGGCCGCCACGCGCGGCGACGGCACCATCGGCGAGGACGTCACCGCCAACCTGCGGACGATAAGAAGCGTGCCCCTCGCGGTGACCCCTGCCAAGGGTCTGCCGGACCTGTTCGAGGTGCGCGGCGAGGTGTACTTTCCGATCGCCGGCTTCGAAAAGCTGAACCGCGAGATGGAGGCCGCGGGCAAGCCACGCTTCGTCAACCCCCGCAACACGGCCGCGGGCAGCGTCAGGCAGATCGATCCAAACGTCACCGCGAGCCGGAACCTGCAGACGTTCATGTACACGCTCGACCCTGCCGGCCCGGCCAGGTCGCAATGGGACGTTCTCAACGCGCTCGCGGCGATGGGCTTTCGGGTCAACAAGAACCGCCGGCGCCTGCACTCCATCGACGAGGTCATCGAGTACCACGCCGAGTGGCAGCGACGCCGCCACGAGCTCGAATACGAGATCGACGGGATGGTCGTTAAGGTCGACGGTTTCGCGCAGCAGCTGGAGCTGGGCTTCGTCGCGCGTTCGCCGCGCTGGGCGATCGCCTTCAAGTACGCGCCAGAGCAGGCCGAGACCGAGGTGGAGGAGATCGCCTGCTACGTCGGGCGAACTGGCGTCCTGACCCCAGTCGCGCATGTGAAGCCGGTCGTGGTGGGCGGCGTGACGATCCGCAACGTGACGATGCACAACGAGGCGCAGGTCAACGAGAAAGGCGTGTACGTCGGCGCGCGGGTCGTGATCCACCGCGCAGGAGACGTCATTCCCGAGATCGTCAGCGTCAAGGATCCCAAGCCCGGCTGGAAGATGCCTTCCAAATGCCCGGTGTGCGGGGGCGAGGTCGTTCGTGAGGAGCCGTACATCGCACACCGATGCATAAACCCGTTTTGCGGCGCCCAGCGGCTCGAGCGCCTGCGGCATTTCGCCGCCGCGATGGACATCGAGGGCCTTGGCCACGCAACGCTCACCCAGCTCATCGATCGACGCATGGTCGAAGACCCGAGCGATCTATACCGACTGAGCAGGGAGCAGCTGGTCGAGCTCGACGGTTTCGCCGACAAGTCCGCGCAAAACCTCGTCGAACGCATCGCCGCGAGCAACCGTCCGGAGCTCGGACGTTTCGTGTACGCGCTTGGCATCCCGCAGGTTGGTTGGGCGACGGCCGACCTGCTCGCGAGCGATTTCGCAAGCATCGAGGAAGTGCGCGACGCAACCGAGGAAGACCTCAAGCGCGTCGATGGCGTGGGCCCGAACATGGCGCGCGAGGTCCGCATGTACTTCCAGGGCCCAGGCGGTGAGCTGGTGAAGAAGCTCCTAGCCGTTGGTATCGAGCCTCGAGGCGTCGAGCCTGTTGGTGACGGTCCCTTCAGCGGCAAGACGTTCGTGTTCACCGGGACGCTCGAAACGATCAGCCGGACTGACGCTGAGGCGCTGGTCCGCAAGCTCGGCGGCAAGGCGGCCGGAAGCGTGAGCGCGAAGACGGATTACGTCGTGGCGGGACCCGGCGCCGGGTCGAAGCTGGAGAAGGCCCAGAAGCTGAAGCTGAACGTCCTGGACGAGGCACAGTTCAAAGCCCTGCTTCCCAAATGACTGGCCCGCGCTGGGCCGGCTCCACGCTGGTCGCCGGGGCCGTGCTGCTCGTGTTCTGGGCCATTTTCGTCCTCAGCTTCAAGGCCGAGCCCTCGGCGGTCGGCCGGACGCGCGTGGCGCTTGACATCATCGGGGGAGCATCGTTCGCGAGCGCGATCGCAGGCCTCGTTGCCGCGGGTGGACTTTTTCAGCGGACGCGGTGGAGTACCTCGGCGGCGTGGTTCGCGTCGGTGCTCATGATCCTCACGGTCGTGAGCTCGTGGGCCGGCATCGCGACGGTGATCGGGCTGCTCTCGAGCCGCGACAGACCGAAAACCTAAGCTGACACACTAGACCTCATGCCGCTTTCCAGAGATGAGGTGCGCCATGTCGCGATGCTCGCGCGATTGGGTCTCGAGCCCGGTGACGAAGACTTCTATGCCGAGCAGCTGAGCGGCATCCTCGAGCACATCGACCGCCTGCAGCAAGTCGATACGGAGGAGATTCCACCGACCGCCCAGGTGGTCGAGATCGCGAGCCGCCTGCGCGAGGACGAGCCGCGTCCCGGCCTGACCCAGGAAGAGGCGCTCGTCAATGCGCCCGCGAAGGTCGACGGTTTTTTCCGAGTGCCCGCGATCCAGGAGGAGGCGTGATCGACGATCTCACCGAGCTGACGATCAAAGACGCCGCCAGGCTGCTGCGTCTCGGGTCGATCTCCTCGGCCGACCTCGTGACCGCGCACGTCGAGCGGATCGAGCGTCTCGATCCGCACGTGAAGGCGTACCTGCGCTTCACACCAGAGCTCTGGGAGAAGCAGGCCGACGAGGCCGATCGGAAGATCGGGCAGGGCGAGGCGCCTCCGCTGGCCGGCATTCCGATGGCGGTCAAGGACGTGCTCTGCGTGCGTGGCGTCGAGACCACGGCGGGCTCGCAGATCCTGCGTGGTTTCAAACCGCCGTACACCGCGACCGCGGTGGCGCGGCTTTTCGAGGCCGGCGCCGTGATGCTGGGTGTGACCAACTGCGACGAGTTCGCGATGGGCAGCTCGACCGAGAACTCCGGGTACTTCCCGACGCGGAATCCATGGGACCTGGACCGCGTGCCAGGCGGAAGCTCGGGAGGAAGCGCGGCTGCGGTCGCCGCCGGGGAGGCGATGATCGCGCTGGGCAGCGACACCGGCGGGTCGATCCGCCAGCCTGCCGCCCTATGCGGCGTGGTCGGCATGAAGCCCACTTACGGTCGAGTCAGTCGTTACGGACTGATCGCATTCGCGTCGAGCCTCGACCAGATCGGCCCATTTGCGCGGACTGTCGACGACGCAGCCATCACGCTCTCCTTGATGGCGGGGTTCGATCCGCTGGACGCGACATCGTCCGACCGCCCAGGCCTCGAGGTGCTGAACAGCTCGGGCGGCACCGTCAAGGGGATGCGCCTGGGGGTCCCGCGTGAGTACTACGACGTCAAGGGAATCGAGCCTGGCGTCAAGGCTGCTCTCGATGCGGCGCTGTTCATCTTGCGCAACGCGGGCGCGGAGATCGTCGACGTCTCGCTGCCCCACACCGATTACGGTCTCGCCGCCTACTACATCATCGCGCCGGCCGAGTGCTCGTCGAACCTGGCACGGTTCGACGGAGTCAGGTACGGCCTCGCCGAGGTCGACGCGCCGAACATCACTGACGAATACATGCAAACGCGACGCAAAGGGTTTGGCACAGAGGTCCGGCGCCGCGTGATGCTCGGCACCTACGCGCTGTCGAGCGGCTACTACGACGCGTACTACCTCAAGGCGCAGAAGGTGCGCACGCTGATCAAGCGTGACTTTGACGAAGCGTTCAAGAAGTGCGACGCGATCGTCAGCGCGACGTCGCCGACTGTCGCGTTTCCCATTGGATCCAAGACGCAGGACCCCCTCTCCATGTACCTGTGCGATGTCCTGACGCTTGGTGGCAACCTCGCGGGTCTGCCCGGGATCAGCGTTCCCTGCGGGACATCGGATGGACTGCCCGTCGGACTCCAGGTCCTGGGGCCGCAGTGGGGAGAGAGCGTCGTGCTTCGCGTGGCGCGCTCCTACGAAGAGGCGAGCGAGATCCGGGCGGAGGTCGCGTCCGTTGTCTAGCCCGTGGGAGGTCGTAATCGGCATGGAGGTGCATGTCCAGCCGAAAACGCGGACCAAGATGTTCTGCGGCTGCGCCGTGGCGCCGCTCAACGCCCCGCCGAACACCTACGTATGTGAGATCTGCCTCGGCCTGCCCGGCACCCTGCCGGTCGCCAACAAGGCAGCGGTCGAGGCGTGCCTGAAGACCGCCCTCGCGCTCAATTGCGAGATCCCCCGTCACACCAAGTTCGACCGCAAGAACTACATGTATCCCGACCTGCCGAAGGGCTACCAGATCAGCCAGTACGACCTGCCGATGAGCGTCAGCGGCCACGTCGAGGTGGCGACGCGTAAGGTGCGGATCCGCCGCGTCCACCTGGAAGAGGACACGGGCAAGCTCGTCCACGCAGGCGACAAGCTGCACAAGGCTTGGGAGTCTTACGTCGACCTGAACCGCGCGGGGGTGCCCCTGATGGAGATCGTGAGCGAGCCCGACCTGCGCTCAGCGGATGAGGCGCGCGACTACGCGACCGAGCTGCGCACACTGCTGCGCGCCATTGGCGCATCCGAGGCCGAAATGGAAAAGGGCCAGATGCGCGTGGAGCCGAACATCTCGATAAGGCGCGCCGCTTCGGATGAGCTGGGGGTGAAGACCGAGCTGAAGAACATCAACTCGTTTCGCGCGCTGCATCGCGCGATCCTCTTTGAGGTCGAGCGCCAGACGCAGGTGCTCGAGTCCGGCGGCAGGGTCGTGCAGGAGACCCGCGGCTGGTCCGAGGCCGAGCAGCGCACGTTCTCGCAGCGGAGCAAAGAGTTCGCCGAGGACTACCGCTACTTCCCCGAGCCGGACCTGCCTCCGCTCGAGGTTGAGCGCGAGTGGATCGACGAGCTGCGCCGCAACCTGCCGGAGCTGCCGAGCGTGCGCCGCGCCAGACTGCTCGATCACCTGCCGGCCGCCCAGGTGGCCGTCATTGGAGCCGACAGAGAGCTGGCCGATCTCTACGAGAACGCAGTGGCCAGAGGCGCGCCGGCATTGCCGACGGCGAACTGGATCGTCAACGAGGTGGCGCCGACGGGCAAGTTGTCACCACCTGAAAATCTCGCCGAGCTGATGAAGCTGCTGCACGACGGCGCGATCACGCGAGACAGCGCGCGGGAGGTCTACGTCGAATCGGTTGAAACGGGACGCACCCCCGCCGAGATCGTCGCCGAGCACGGCTACGCCCAGGTCAGCGATGAGTCGGAGCTTCGGGTCCTTGCCGAGGCGGTGATCGATGCAAACCCAAAGGCCGCGGCCGACTATCGCAACGGGAAGAAGCAGGCCATGCAGGCATTGATGGCGGACCTCCGCAAGAGGGCCCCGCACGCCAACCCGAAAGTCGCAAACGAGCTGCTCTTGAAGCTGCTCGCCTAAGGTTCGAGCGGCATTGGTCAGCCAGCCGGCCGGCGGGAGAGCCAGGTGCTGAACAAAAACATCAGGAGCGCCACCAAGTAGGCCGCGAGGGCGGCGAGGACCAGGATTCCGCCGGTGCTCTGGGGCACGATCGAGGTGAGCACGATGGTCAGGATCGAGGCACCGAGCGCGACGGCCGTCAAACCCTGAAGGCGCGCCACGCTCGGGGTCACGCGCACCAAGGGCCACAGGATTCGCTGAGGCCACCAGGCCGGGAACGTGCCCCGCATGGCGAGGTAGAGCCCGCCGCCGATCAAGCAGGCGCCCGAAAGGAAGGCCACGCCCTCCACCACGTACCCCACGGCACCGGATTGTAGCCTTGACTGGTGTCACCGCCCCCAGACCTCCACGTGCACACCGAGTGGTCATACGACGGCCCTCGCGGATCCATGGAGCGCAGCTGCGAACGGGCGATCGAGCTGGGTCTGCCCGCGATCGCTTTCACCGACCACGCCGATTTTGTGAAGGTGCATCCAGACCAGTACTGCGTCGACATCGTCGGTTATCTCGACGCCATCGATCGATGCCGCGCCAAGTTCACCGGGCTGCGGATCTTGAGCGGAGTCGAGCTCGGCGAACCCCACTGGTTCCCGAAAGAGACGGCGGCGATTCTTGGGGCGGGAAGCCTCGACAACGTTCTGGGTTCGGTCCACTGCATCAAGCTCGGCGGCGAGACGGTCGACGCGAGCCAGCTGAGGGAACGTGCGGGTGTCGACTTTGCTGCGGCAAGCAGGGACTACTTCGCTGAGGTCCTGGCCATGATCGAGGGCGGCCAGCCCTTCGAGACGCTCGCGCACCTCGACTATCCGAAGCGCTACTGGCCGCAGGACGGAACGCCGTATCGGGAGAAGGATTTCGAGGCGGAGATCCGCGCCGTCCTGAGCGCCGCCGCGCGGACAGGGCGTGTGCTCGAGGTGAACACCACCCGCGGTCGGCTTCTCTGCCCTGACATCACGGTGGTTCGCTGGTGGCGCGAGGTGGGGGGGCAGGCCGTGCAGTACGGCAGCGACGCCCACGACCCCGACAAGATCGCCGAGGGCTTCCCAATCGCCACCCAGATGGTCGAAGCCGCCGGCTTCAAGCCGGCGCGCGATCCGGTCTCGGTGTGGCGCCGCTGATCCTCCGACCAGCTTCGCCCGCGCACGGCGGCGCGGCGGTCGCCAGGGACGATGGCAAGGTCTGGCTTGTCAACTACGCGCTACCGGGCGAGGTGGTGGAAGCCGAGCCGCGTGGCCGGCAGGGCGGCGTGGCGGTGGCGGACGCCACGCGCGTGATCGAGGCGTCGCCGCATCGCGTGACCGCTCCGTGTCCCTACTTCGGCCAGTGTGGCGGCTGCCAGCTGCAGCATGCCGCCTACGCGCATCAGCTGGAGCTGAAGCGGCAGGTCGTGGAAGAGGCATGGTCTCGGGCCGGGCTGCGTCTGCCCCCGGACACCGCGGTGCTCGGAATGGACGATCCCTGGCGATATCGAATCCGCGGCGAGTTCGAGGCCCTCGCGTCTGCCGGCGGATGGCGATTCGGCTTTCACCGCATGCGCTCGCATTCGGTGCTGTCGATCGACAGCTGCCTCATCCACGACCGGCGCATCGAGAGCGCGCTGCCCGCCTTCGCGCAAGCCGCGAACGAGCTCGAGCTGAAAGGTCTGCAGAACCTGCTGCTGACAGTCGAGCCGACCGGCCATGGCCTGCTGTGGCGGCTCCGCTTTCGCGGTCGCGAACCCAAGTGGCCGCGCGACGAGTTCGCGCATCGCGTGGCGGAGCTGCTGCCAGAAGCGGTGTTGCTGGACGACGCGATGTCTCTCGAGTTCTGGGACATGACGTTTCGAGTCCGCAGCGACACGTTCGTCCAGACCAACTATCAGCAGATGCTCGTCCTCTACAGCACCGCGCTCAGCATGCTTGCGGCCCAACCGGGCGACCGCATCCTCGACCTCTACGCCGGCATCGGGACCATCTCGGTCGCGGCGGCACGCGACTCCGCGGGTGTGACTGCGATCGAGGAAAACCCGCACGCCGTGCAGCTCGGCCGCCTCAACGCGCGGATCAACTCGGCCCGCGTCGAGTATCTGCCCGGCAAGGTCGAGACTGAGCTGCGCGGCGTCCGCCTGGGGCAGCATCAGGCCGTCATCCTCGATCCGCCGCGGGCGGGATGTGAGCCGGCCGCCCTGGCCGAGCTGATCCGCCTGGGTGCTGAGCGGCTGGTCTACGTCAGCTGCGAGCCGTCGACCCACGCCAGGGACCTGGTCGGCCTGGTTCGCGGCGGCTATCGAGTCCGGCGCGCCGCGATCGTGGACATGTTTCCACAGACCTACCACATAGAGTCGGTCGCGCTGCTTGAACGAAAGGGATGAGAGGAAACCCATATGGTTTCCTCTCATCGCGCGTGCGGCTTCGCCGCAGGCGCTGCTCTCCTTCCGGTATACGGTTGGGATTGTCTAAGTAGTTACTCGGTGCCACGTTTGGCACGTGCGGCTTCGCCGCAGGCGCTGCTCTCCTTCCGGTATACGGTTGGGATTGTCTAAGTAGCCACTCGGCGCCACGTTTGGCAGACGTCGAAGGCATAGTCGCGGCCGGGTTGAACCCGGCCGCCAACGCAAGGCCTGAGTTAGGGGCGGTCCAACCTCTGGGCGAACTTGACGACCACGAGACGGAGCCGCCCTGGGCCGAGCGACCTGACGACCATGGTCAGGATCGGCCTCAGAAGCTGCATGTCGGGCCAAACGGAACGTAGGCGGGGACGGTTACGCCCGAAATCAACCTGGGCAGCTTAAACGAAGGGGACCGGTTCACGTACGCCCGTGTACAAATTTCGCCAGGCGGTCGACACCCTCGCTCAAATCCGCCTCCGAGCTGGCAAGGCTTATCCGCACGGCCTCCCTCGCCACCTCGCCGAAAGCGGTGCCGGGCGCGACGCTGACGCCGCGCTCGCGCAGCAGGGCGAACGAGAACTCGCGCGCCGGCAGGCCCCTTGGCGAGACGTCCGCCATGATGTAGAACGCGCCGTTCGGGGTGGCGATGTGGAGCTCGGCCTCCCGGAGGATTTCGACCACGAGGTCACGGCGACGCCGGTAGGAGCCCACCATCTCCGCGACGCAGTCCTGCGGACCGACAAGCGCCGCTTCGGCGGCAACCTGCGTGATCGTCGAGACGCACGAAGAGTTCGATTCGAGCACCTTGGTGGCGGTGTCGATGAGCTCTGCCGTCCCGGTGACGTAACCGATACGCCAGCCGGTCATGGAGTAGGTCTTCGAGAACGTGAAGACGGTCGCGATCCGCGGGTCGTCGGGTGCGACGGCGGCGGGGCTGGTCCACGATCCATCGAGCAGTATCTGGTCGTAGCACTCATCGCTGAAGAGCCACAAGTTGTGGCGCTGCGCCAGCTCGATGAGAGCCGTGATGGTGTCGAGCGGATAGACAGCGCCCGTCGGGTTGTTCGGGCTGTTGACCACCAGGACCTTGCTTCGCGGCGTGATGACGTGCTCGAGGGCCTCGAGGTCTGGCTGAAAACCTGCGGCCGGCGGACATGGGTAGAAGACGCCACGAGCGCGAAGCCAGGGCAGCATCATTCGATAGTTCGGCCAGCCCGGGTCTGGCAAGAGCACCTCGTCGCCCTGCTCGACGACTGCGGCGAGCGTGGCCGCGAGCGCGCCGACGCCGCCTGGCCCGCAGGCGATGTTCTCAACAGTCGTTTTGATGCCGTTGACCCGCTCGAGCTTGTCGACGAGCTTTTCGCGCAGCGAAAGCAACCCTTGCGTGTGTGTGTAGAAGGTCTTGTTCTCGTCGATGGCGCGCTTGCCGGCGTCCTTGACGTGCTGGGGAGTGGGGAAGTCAGGCTGACCAACGTCGAGGCGGATCGTGCCGGGCCTGCGCAGCGCTTCGTTGGCGATCTCTCGAATGCCGGAGTGTGCCATCTCGGCGGGTCCGTGAGCCAGTGATGGGAAGGCGATTCGGGCCACTGAGGTCTTTAGACTATCCGAGGGGTCCGCCACACCCAACCCAAACGATGCCGCACGCCCCAGAAACCTTCGTCCACCTGCACAACCACACCGAGTACTCGCTGCTCGATGGGGCGAGTCGCATCCCGGCCATGGTCGCGCGCGCGGCGGAGCTCGAGATGCCTGCGATCGGGATGACCGACCACGGCGTGATGTATGGCGCGATCCACTTTTACAAAGCTTGCAAGGACGCCGGGATCAAGCCGATCATCGGCTGCGAGGTCTACGTGGCGCCTCGCTCGCGGCTCATGCGCGAGGGGCGCGTCGACCGCGACCCGAATCACCTCACGCTCCTTGCCGCCAACCACGACGGCTACCTCAACCTCATGCGCCTGTGCACCGTCGGCCAGATGGAGGGGATGTACTACAAGCCCCGCATCGACAAGGAGATCCTGGCCGAGCATTCGACCGGACTCATCGCCCTGTCCGGCTGCCTGCAGGGTGAGGCTGCGAGCCGGATCGTCGACGGTGACGTCGACGGCGCGCGCGAGTCGGTGGCCGCGTACCGCGACATCTTCGGCAAGGACCGCTTCCTGCTCGAGGTGCAGCGCCATGGCATCGACAGGCAAACCGAGGTCAACGGTGTTCTGGCGCGCTTCGGCAAAGAATTCGGCTTGCGCCTGTGCGCGACCAACGACCTCCACTACGTGCACCGCCACGACTCGGAGGCGCACGACGTGCTCCTCTGCCTGCAGACAGGAGCGAGGTTCAACGACCCGAACCGCTGGCGTTTCTCGACTCAGGAGAACTACCTGAAGACGCCCGCGGAGATGATCGAGGCGTTCGCGGACATGCCCGAGGCTCTGGCGAGCACGCTCGAGGTGGCGGACCAGGTCGAGCTCAAGCTCTCCCTAGGGGCGACGCTGCTGCCGCCTTTCGATGTTCCGGACGGCTTGACGCCGGACCAGTACCTGCGGCAACTGGTGCTGAAGGGCCTGGACTGGCGGTTCGGAACGCCCGCGCCGGCCGCGAAAGAGCGGGCGGAGCAGGAGCTTTCGGTCATCGGCCAAACCGGCTACGCGTCGTACTTCCTGATCGTCTGGGACTTCTACAACTTCGCGCGACAGAACGGGATCGTGGTCGGGCCGGGACGCGGCAGCGCGGCGGGCAGCCTGGTCTCGTACTGCCTCGGCATAACAAACATCGACCCGCTGCAGCACGGTCTGATCTTCGAGCGCTTCTTGAACATCGACCGCGTCTCGATGCCCGATATCGACTGCGACTTTTCGGTCGAGGGACGCGAGAAGGTGATCCGCTACGTGTCCGAGAAGTACGGCGCCGATCGCGTGGCCCAGATCATCACCTTCACGACGATGGCCTCGAAGGCTGCGATTCGCGACGTGGGACGCGTCCTCGAGGTTCCGCTGCGCGACACCGACCGCCTGGCCAAGCTCGTGCCCGTATGGCAGGGACGTTCGAAAACCCTCGAGGACACGATCAAGGAGGTCCCCGAGTTCAGGGAGGCTTACGAATCGAGCGAGGAGGCGAAGCGCCTGGTAGACGTCGCCAGGACGCTCGAGGGCGTGTCGCGCAACGTCAGCACGCACGCCGCCGGCGTCGTCATCGCGCCCGAGCCCCTGGTCCGCTACACCCCGTTGCAGTACGGCCCAGGCCGTGAGGCTGTGATCACGCAGTACGACATGAAGGCGGTCGGCGATATCGGCCTGCTGAAGATCGACTTTCTCGGCCTGCAGAACCTCGACATCATCGCGACCTGCGTACGGCTCATCAAAGAGCAGCGCGATATCGAGATCGATCTCGAACACCTACCGTTCGACGACGCCAAGACGTACGAGCTGATCTCCATCGGCGACACGCATGGCGTGTTCCAGCTCGAAGGCGCGGGCATGCGGCGGATGCTGATGGATATGCGCCCGCAAAGCTTCGAGGACGTCTCCGCCGCGATCGCCTTGTTCCGTCCCGGCCCAATGGTCAACATCCCAGCCTTCATCGCCCGCAAGCAGGGGCGCGAGCCGATCGAGTACATGCACGAGCGTCTCGAACCGATCCTGCGCGAGACCTACGGCGTGATGATCTACCAGGAGCAGGTGATGATGGCCGCCCGCGAGCTGGCCGGATTCACGATGAGCGAGGCCGACATCCTTCGCGCCGCGATGGGCAAGAAGGACAAGGCCAAGATGGCGAAGCTGCGGACCAAGTTCATCGAGGGGACTGTCGAGCGCGGCATTCCGAAGGCGACGGCGGAGGCGCTGTTCGACGGCATCGCGAAGTTTGCCGAATACGGATTCAACCGCGCGCACTCGGCCGCGTACGCGGTCATCAGCTACCAGACCGCGTATCTGAAGGCGAACTATCCAATCGAGTACATGACCGCGCTCCTCATCCACATGGAAGGCAGCGCCGACCGTGTAGCAACCGCGATCGTCGACTGCAGGCTGCGCGGCATTGACGTCCTTGCGCCAGACATCAACCGCTCTCGTGCGGACTTTTCGATGAGCGATGGGCGGATCCTGTTCGGGCTCGCGGCGATCAAGAACGTCGGCAGCCACGCCGTGGAGAGCATCGTTGCGCTGCGCGACACGGACGGGCCATTCAAGTCTCTCGAAGATCTCTGCGAGAGGACGTCAGCGATCCAGGACGTCAACCGGCGGGTGCTGGAGGCGCTCGTTCAGTCAGGCGCGAGTGACTCGCTCGGCGAACGCGCTCGCCTCATCGCCGCCCTCGATCACGCGGTCAGCCGAGCGGAGCGAGCGCGTCGCGACCGCGAGTCCGGCCAGACCTCGCTGCTCGACATGGTCGGCTCTCCGGAGGCCCAGGCCGACGACTACGGGCTGACGATCGACGTCGCGCCCATGGCCGGCGAAGAAAAGCTGCGTCTGGAGAAAGAGCTCCTCGGTCTGTATCTGAGCGACCACCCGCTGCGTCGCATCTCGGCCGAGCTGGCGAAGCTCTCGGATACGCAGGCCGTCGAGGTCACCAGCGCGCTGCAGGACACGGAGGTGCGGGTGGCAGGGCTCGTTCGCGACGTCCGCCGTGTCGTGACCCGGAAGGGCCAGATCATGGCCTACGCGACTCTCGAGGATCTGACCGGCTCTGTTGATGTGGTGGTCTTCCCCCGGCAATTTGAGCAGTACCGCCTCCTGTTCGAGCCGGACAAGGTGGTCGTGGTGCAGGGCAAGGTGGACGCGAGGGCCGGCAGCACGCGCACGAGTGGGGCCGCGGCCTCGCCGGTAGAGCCTGAGATCGAGGCAGAGGTCGAGACGGCGTCGGTGGTGGCTGACATGGCGTGGCTTTGGGACGATCCGGACTGCGTGCCGGTGTCGCGCCGGCAGCTGGTCCACGTGCGCATTCCAAACGGTGAGGCGGGCCTCGCCGAGCAGCTCGAGGCGGTGCTCGCGCGCCATCCGGGGACCGACGAGGTCGTGCTTCATGTGGTGGTCGGCAGCCGCGAAGTGGTCGTGAATGCCGATCGTTATCATGTCCTGGCCGGTCCGGCGCTCGCGGCCGAGATCGATGAGCTGGTGGGTCAGGCTGCGACCAGGCTCGAGACGGTGCGGCCCAAGGCTCAGGCCAACGGCAACGGACGGGGAAATGGTGAACGAGGACGAAGAGGCTAGCGGGCGCTACATCGTGGTCAAGGCGCTGGAGGACGGGGTCGTGATCATGGGCCTCACGCGAGGCAAGGACACGCGGTCGCACCACTCCGAGCGTTTGGACGCGGGAGAGGTCCTCGTCGCGCAGTTCACGGCGCTGACGGCCGCGATCAAGATCCGGGGTAAGGCCGAGGTCATGACCGACGTGGGCAAGGTGGAGTCGGGCGGCTAGCGCCTGACCGGGAGGCCGGCGGCCTGCCAGGCCGCGAATCCTCCGATCACGTCAGTTGCGTTGACCAGGCCGAGGTCCAGCAGGGAGGCGGCGGCCAGGCTCGACGAGTAGCCCTGGGCGCAGATGACGATCACCCGGACATCGTGGTCCTTCGCCTCGGGGATTCTGGTTGGGGATGCGGGGTCGAGACGCCACTCGAAAACGGTGCGATCGATCACGAGGGCGCCGGGGATCTCACCATCGCGCGAGCGCTGCTCCGAGGTCCGGGTGTCGACCAACAGGGCGCCGTTGGCGTGCTCGGCCGCCGCTTCTTGCGGGGTGAGGCGGGTGATCCGCCGGCGCGCCTGGTCGAGGATCTGGTTGATGCTGGGCATCGGGCTGGCCCTCAGTTTGTAGCAGATAGAATCGGATTGAGTCCCGCCCACGTAGCTCAGGCGGTAGAGCATTTCCTTGGTAAGGAAAAGGTCCCCGGTTCGAATCCGGGCGTGGGCTCCACCCGCACCTTTTGCGCAAAACGCGCCCGTCAACCACGAGCGATACGCGCTTTTTGCGCAAGACGCGCCGAATCAGGGGCAGCCCTCAGTGAACATAAGCGACGTGCCAGATCATGTAAAAGGCAACCCGGACGGCGATCGCCGACAGAAAACCGTAACGGCGAAAGAAGCTCGCCTGGACCATGTTGAGACTAAAGCCCGCCGCGATCACCGCGACGCCCGCGCCTGCGGCTGAACCAAGCAAGAACGAATACTGGCTGACGGGTTCGAGGACCGAGGTCAGAATCGCCAGCACCCAGAAGGTGGGCTCCGCTCCGCGCTTCCGCAGCGCGACGCGGGAGATCAGCCACAGCAAGATTGGAATCGGGAAGAGTCGAAAGACGACCTCCGAGATGATGGCGCCGCCGGTGAAGATGAGGATCGAAGGCGCGACCCCGACGAATTGAGTCGTGGCCACGCCATGGTGCGCGTTGGTCAGCGCGGTGAATTTGGTCCACGAATCGAGGCCGAAATAGACCGCGCCAAATGCAAGCCCGATGGCGATCGGGGCCAGCCATCGACGGACAGGTTCTTGCATGCTCCATGCAGCCGGAAAACCGGTCAGGTGCGCGAAGTACACGCCGACCAAACCCAGCACGCCTAGCACAACCAAGGCCGGCCAAGCAAAAAACGAGGCTTGCTCCGGGTCGTTGAAGGCGCTCGGATAGAAGGCGTCAATGAGCAACCGGATGATGACGAGGACTCCGACCAGCACGAGCCACACAAAAGCGGAGTTGATGCCGTCAGGTCCAAGAAGACGCGCGGCAGCCGTGCGGAGAGAGAATCCGCCGGCGTCCTTTGCGGACTGGCTCACATCTGCGGGAGCGTGGGTCATCGGTTAGCCTCCTCTCGCTTGCGTGTTGACGGCCAAAACGCGATCAAGGCAACCGCGATTCGCGACGACATCAGGGTCGCGCCGCTCATCGAATGCTCTCGGCGGGTCGCGTGTAACCCAGGCGGCCGCGGGTCGCCAGCACGATGATCAGCGCCGCCAGCGCGAACACAAAGACGGGGCCGACCTCATTGTTCTTGGCTCCGGGCAGGATGGTGGTCGTCAGGCCCTGCGAGAAGTTGATGCACTGGTGGATGAGGATCGCGATCAGCAGGCTGGCCTTCGTGTGATTGAACGCCCAGGTGATGATCACCGAGAAGCTCACCGCGCCGACCAGGAATATGGCGACGCCGGGCAGAGTGAGTCCGCCGTTCGTCGCAGCGAAGACAGGTGTGAAGTACTGCGGAACATGCCATCCGGCCCACAGCACGCCAAGGATCAGGGTGCCCACCAATGGACCCCACCGCAGCTGCAGCCTGGGTAGCGCGAAGCCGCGCCATCCGGGCTCTTCCAGAAGCGGGCCGCCCGTGACGAGGAGCACCACGAAAAAGACGGGCAGAAGGAGCAAGGTGCTGAGTGGGAGGCTCACCGAGCTGAACGCGCCTGGCACGAGAGCCAGACCCAGCAGGTACAGCGCGGGCATGCCGACAAAGGCAAGCAAATACCAACGCGGACTGACACGCCACAGCACGAGCCTCCGGAGAAGCTGCTTGACTCCAGCCCGGCCGGCCACGACGGCCGTCATCACGAATCCCGCCACCACCGGACCCAAAAGCAGCGGCACGTCGGTGACGATCGTGTCGGGCAGCGGCCAGATGATCTCGAACACGATGACGTAAAACCAGGAGATCGCGTAAGCCATCACGAAGTACGAGACGAGCGGATAGCGACGGAGCACTTGCACAAAACCGGTCGGGCTTGCGGTGGTTGTGACGCCGGTTGCCTGCACCTCCGAGCTCATGCGCGTGCGACCTGGGTCATCAACGCGGGACCGGACGTCACCGTGTCGCTGCGATAACCAAGCCGGCCTCGGGTGGCGATGATCACCGCCACAGCGACCAGCGCAATCGCGCCATAGAGCAGCCGCCCGTCGATGCCGGGATAGAAGGTCGCCAGCACCGCCCCCGATGCAGTGGTGTCGATGGACGCGTGCAGCAGGGCGACCACCGGGAGGCTGCCTTTTGTCGAGTTGAACGCCCACGTGATCACGATGCGGACGGGGACCGAAAAGAGGACCAGCAGGTAGGCGGTGTACTCGATCAGCTGGCCGCCCTGCGGTCGGGCGTTGTCGATCAGGCCGCCCGTGATGAAAAGAAGCGGGAAGTGGATGAAGCCAAAGCACGGGGCCACCGCGATGCTGGCCAAGACCGGTCCCCATCGCCTTTGCAGTCGCGCGGTGACAAAGCCCATCCAGGCGCCCTCTTCCCAGACCGAGATCAGGACCGCAATGAGGGCCAGGTTCATCAAGTAGGCGGTCGGGAACTGCGCCGCGTGGCTGCCGAACGGAGTCAGCGCGCTGCCGCCGCGACCTATGACCGCAACGGTCAGGAGGAGAACCGGTGCTCCGAAAATGGCGATGAGGTACCACTGCGGGGCAGCGCGAAACTGGTAGTAGTGACGCCGCAGGGCGCTGGTCCCGGCCTTGCCGTCGGCGATCCGCGTCATCAGGAAAGCCACGCCGGTGAGGCCGAAGATCGTGACCAGCAGGATGCCGGCCTGGGCCGGGACGTCCACTGGCAGAACTCCAAGTCCGGACCTGCCAAGGAGAGATGGAACAAAAAGGATCCAGCTGATCGGATAGAGGATCAGCAGGAAGGCTGCCACCGGGCGCCTGGCGATCATCTGCTTGACTGAGTCCACGGCGGTCACCTCCACGAACTTGATGCGGCCAGCATCAGCCGTTTCACGCCCTGCGGAAAGTGCCCCACATCAGGACTTGACCGTGACCGCGATCACGGTTGCTATCTACCCGGGGTCACTTGGAAAGCGAACCCGCCGGCTGTACGCTCGGGTCCACTGATGAGCCGGGGCGAGAGATGGGGTCGGTACTTCGCGTTGACTGCGCTGGCGCTCATGTGGCCTGTGGTCGTGGACTACATGCGAGGCCTGGTGCATGGCGCAAACACGGCGATCTTCGGCATCAGCGCGGTTCTCTACTGCGGCATCTACGTCTGGTACTGCCTCACCGGCCTCAAACTGCGCGGCCGGGTGGTTCCACCGGCCACGGTGGGGTCGCTGGCGTTGCTGGCGGTGTTGCTCGATCACGTGGGCGGCGAGGTGTCCCTCAACTACTTCCTGATCCCTCTTCTCGTCGCCGGGTTCAGCCTTCCTGCCCGGCGCGCGATCATCGCGCTCGGCCTGGTCGGCACATTGTGCCTCCTCGAGCTCGTTCTTCTGGCCAGGATGCCGATTGGCGAGACGGTGCTCGAGGCGATCCTCATAGTGCCAGTGGTTGTGCTTTTCGGTGGCAGCACGATGGGGCTTCGCTATCTGCTCGATACCCTGTCTGAGCTCCGCGCGGCGCGCGCTGAGATTGCGCAGCACGCAGCCGGCCAGGAGCGGTATCGGATCGCCAGAGACCTGCACGACCTGCTCGGTCACAGTCTTTCGCTCATCACATTGAAAGGTGAGCTGGCGACGCGCCTCCTTCCCGAGGGAGTCCGGGGAACCGCCGAAGTTCGGGACATCGTGACCCTGAGCCGTGACGCGATGAGGCAGGTGCGCGAGGCGGTGTCGGGCTACCGCCAACCCACGCTTGCCACCGAGTTGACCGCCGCCCGAGTGGCTCTGAAGGCGGCGGGAATCGACGTCGAGGTCAAGCAGAACGTCGGAGCCCTCGACCGCGAAACAGAGGCGGTGCTGGGCTGGGTGGTGCGCGAGGCGACGACCAATGTCGTCCGGCATTCAGGAGCCAAGCACTGCCGGATCGCGCTGACGCGGACAGACGGCGGGATCGAGATCGAAGTCGTCAATGACGGCTGGCGAGTGCCTCAGATGCCGGCGGGCAACGGCCTGCGAGGACTCGACGAGCGTCTCGCCCTGCTCGGAGGAACGCTGGAAGCATCCGCTCTGCCCGAGTCGGGATTTCGCCTACGGGCAACGATTTCGAGGGCTGTCGACGCGCACCCGGCCGCGATCGACGCCGAGGTATCCGGGTGATCCGCATTCTGATCGCGGAGGATCAAGCCATGGTCCGCGGAGCCTTGCGTGCCCTGCTCGCCATGGAAGACGACATCCAGGTGGTGGGGGAGGTGGCCAGGGCCGACGAGGTCGTCGCCGCCGCTCTCGCCTGCCGGCCCGACATTGCCTTGATGGATATCGAGATGCCTGGCGGCGATGGCATCTCAGCCGCGGCCGCGCTGCACGAGGCCTTACCGCAGTGTCGCAGTCTCATTCTCACGACATTTGGCAAGCCGGGTTTCCTGCGTCGCGCGATGGACACCGGGACTTATGGTTTCCTGCTCAAGGACGCGCCGCCCGAGCAGCTGGCGCTTGCCATCCGCCGCACCGCCCGAGGCGAGCGGGTGGTCGATCCGGGTCTGGCAGCGCTGGCCTTGAGCGAAGGAGTCAGCCCCCTGACCGAAAGGGAGAGACAGGTCCTCGCGGCGACCGACCGAGGCGCTGACCTGGACGAGATCGCGAAAACCCTCTTCCTGTCCCACGGCACTGTGCGCAATCACCTCTCGAACGCGATTCAAAAGCTGGGCGCGCGCAACCGTTCGGAGGCGGCGCGCGTAGCCGAAGCCAAGGGCTGGTTGTGATGCTCGCCGGTTCGAATCCGGGCGTGGGCTCGAAATCCCGAATTTCCGCACGTCTGGCGCCAACCATCCGCATGAGACCCACGCCATCCGCAAGTTTGGCGCCAGACGCTAGATTCCGCCCGCGCTATGTCCAGGCGTGGGGTCCAGTTGACTGGAGTTGCAAGATTCGGCACGTCAGCCCGCGCGCCGCGGCCATCGCCCGTCGTTTCCCCGCCGTATTCGGGATCGACACCTGGAACTGAATCCACTGGTCTAGAGGCGGCTGGACCGGCCTCGGCCAGCCGCCTCTTTCCCAGAGCGCTGTCTAGGGCTTCTGGGACATCTGGTAGCAGGCGACGTCGTACTGCGAGGGCGCGCCCACCAGGTTGTATTGCTGACCGCCCTTGCCGCCATTCGGGAATACGCCGCCCGGCTCCGCGAAAACAGACCCTGGCGCGCTCTGCGCGTGGCCGGGGTAGAAGGGCCCCGTCGCGCCCGAGTTGGTACCGGGTGGGTTTATGTCCTGGCATGTCTGGTTCGGCATGCCGGTCCCGCTTGGATTCGGAGCTGCGTAGACGGCGCCGACTGGTAGACACAACGCGGCCAGCCCGAAGGCAAGTAACAGCTTCCGCCTCATGCTTTCAACCCTCCGCTTTGACGTGTTGGCGGCGCTGAGCGCAACCGCCCACATTTGATTACGGGAATTGGTTACAGACCAGGGGTCATTTCGTGGCCTCAACCCAAACTGCTTCTGGCTTGCGCGTCGGTGCGGACCGAGGCCGGGGTGCCCTTGACCCGGATAGGGCTCCGACATAGACACCGAACAGGATGGTCACGCCGCCGGCGAGCATCGCTGCCGTCTGGGCCTCGCCGGCCAGCGCAGCGCCCAAGATGGAGGCGACGATCGGAGTCAGCACGAATGTGTACGAGACCCGCGATGCCGTCCAGCGCTTGAGGGTGAACAGGAACAGGGCGAACAAACCGATCGAGCCCAAGACCACCAGATACATCAAGCTGACCCAGGTCGTCGAGGTCGCGGGAAGCGACCAGCGCTCACCCGAGACGGCAGAGAGGCCGAGCAGCAAGACTCCACCGAATGCCATGGCAACTGCGTTCGTCGCCATCGGGTGGCCGGTCGGGTACTTCTTGAGCACGATGCTTGACTCCGAGGCGCTGAACGCGGCGCCCAGCATGAAGAGAAGTCCGCCCACTGGGATTTGAGCCTTGGATGGGGCGCCGACCAGGATGAGAATGCCGGCGATTGCGATTGTTCCTCCAACCAGGCCACGCAGCCTGAATCGTTCGACTCCATGAGCGACTGCGAGAAGCATCGTGATCAAGGGCACCGAGCCCATGACCACCGCGGCCACCCCTGACGGAAGGGACACCAGCGCAAGGTAAGCGAAGGCGTATGACGCTCCGAAGCCGAGCGCGCCGTATAGAAGCGTGCCCTTTAACTGCTCGCGCGTAGGCGGCGCAATGTGGCGCACCACCAGGAAGATGCAGAGCAGCACCGCCGCTCCAACAAACCGAAGGCCCGCCCCGTACAAAGGCGCGAGCCCGCGGTCCGAGAGTCGCACTGCGACGAAGTTGGTTCCGCCGATGAAGACCATGGCCGTGAACGCGGCAAGAATCTTTGAATCCGGCCGGTAGGCGCTTTCCCGAAACATGTCCGATCTCTCCTTTGCTAGAGCTGCGCTCGAGTTCGCTCGGATCGTCTGACATTCGCGATTTCACCGCATCGGGCGAACACCCCATTTATTGCGCCGCGGCTCTGGCCTAGCCCAGGAGCCGATTCTGCATGGCAAACAGGGCTGCGCCTGGTCTGGTCGAGACTCCGATCTTCGCGTAGATGTTCTCGATGTGGCGGCCCACCGTCTTGGGGGAGATGAAGAGCTGCTCTCCTACTTCTCGGTTGGTCCGGCCCAAGCTGATCAACCTCAGCACGTCGATCTCGCGGTCGGATAGGCCGGCGGGCCGCGTTTGCCTGGGCGACATGTCGCCGTGTCCTGCCGCGGCGAGCACAGCTTCGACGGCAACGTGGGCCAGCTTGCCTGCCTTTGCGTCTGCGCCAAGCGATCGGGCCGCCTCGTCAGGGGTGAGCCTGGGGCGCCATGGCCGCTCTGACGTCATCGCCTTGAAGGCATCCGCGGCCGCGAGGATTTGCGCCGCAGTCGAAATCTGATCCCGCATCAGGCCTCGGTGATAGCCGGATCCATCCAGCCTTTCGTGATGGCTGGAGGCGAGCGCGTTGACCGCCTCCAGGCCCTTACATCGCCCCAGAATCCGCTGCGTGAGGTACGTGCTCAGCCGAATCGTGTCCCATTCACCATGGGTGAGCGGTCGCGCGCCCGCCAGGGTGCCGTTCGGAACACCCGTCTTCCCCAATTCCTGAACCAGACCCGCAGCCGCAGTCGACTCCACCTCGACGGCATCGAGTCCGACGTTGGCAGCCGCCTTGCGGGCCAGGCTCGAGACCGCTGGTGAATGGTCGCGGGTAAACCAGCATTTGATGTCTGCGAACTGCGCGCAGCATTCCAGAGCAGCAGTCAATTGAGCGGCTGCCAGCGGGGCGGACGGCGCGGGATCGACGTCGATGACCCGGTTCCAGAGCTCCTCGTCCTTGAGACCGGCGAGGATCGGCCCGGCGTGCCGGCGGAATGCCTCGGCAACAAGGGGGTCATAAGCCCGCCCACGGCGCCGGCGGAGCATTTCCTCCGCCAGCTGCCGACCCCCGACCTGAGTGACGATATCGACATCGCGCGCGACCATCACCACGCGAGCGGCGATCGGTATCTCCTCACCGGACACGCCGTTCGGCAGCCCTTTCCCGTTCCAGTACTCAAACTGATAACCAAGCGCCCGAACCAAGGTGGGTCCAAGGCCGAGCTGAATCGCAAACATTCGTGCGACCTCGCACGTCGCACTGGTAACCGCCTGCGCCTGCTTTGGCCCCGCGGCCAACATCCCGGCGACGACTCGCGCCCGCTTGGTGATGGGTAAGCCGGCGCCCACGTGCCTCACAACGTGAGGGACTAACTCTTGCGGCGTGCCGCTGATCACCGTCGCCATCGCTCGACGGAAAGCCATCTCGTCGCCGCCGGCGCTCGAAGCGTCTTGATCAGCGTGCGAGTTGCAGCCAACAAATCTCAGCAACGCAACGTAGTAGACGTCGGCGCATTGCTGATGATCGAGACCCATCTCGCGCGCTACTCCCAGCGCCAGAAGGCAGGTTCTCAGAGCCTGGCCCTCTGGTTGGCCCATACCGATATCCGTGCCAATCGACAGCGACGCAACAAGCTCGGACAGCTTCACCGAGAGGCCCGGCGGTTTCAGTTGGCGCTCCCCAGGAGAAATCGGCGCACGTGCGCGTTGAAGTCTTCACGTTTCTCCATATTGCTGACGTGTCCGGCGCCGGGGATCACTCGGAGCTCCGACCCTGGAATCGCGGCGTGAAACTGCTCGGCGACACTCAGTGGACTCCGACGATCGCCTTCACCCCAAAGAAGAAGCGTCGGTACGTTGATGGTCTTCAGCACGGGTGTCGTGTCGGTGTCAGCGAGAGACCTGGCCATGAGACGGAACCCGAGCGGATGGAAGTCCGCCACGACAGCCGCCATCTCGGCCGCCAGCGCTGGCGAAGCTTCCAGGAAGAAATCCGCAGGCACCCACTCCGCCACAACCTCCCGCCTTGGTCGCCCCGCGTCCCGGTAGCACCTGGCGCGCCGCTGCTCGACCGTATCCGCCGGAAGCGACCCTCTCCAGCCCGCATAGGTGTCCGCGAGGATGAGGTGATCGATACGCGCTGGGTGGAGTCGGAAGAGCTCCTGGGCAAGCATCCCGCCCCAGGAAAGTCCGAGGACGTGAGCGCGAACCACTCCGATGGCGTAGAGAAACTCATCAAGGGTGTCCGCCCAGTCGGCGATGGTGAAATGCTCGGCCGGGTCGGGCGACATGCCTGCCCCCGGCGCATCCCACGCCACAACCGTGAACCGATCCGACAGACCCGCAAGCTGAGACGCCCAGCAACGAGAGTCGCATAGAAACCCATGTAGCAGCAGCAACGTCGGGCCCGTGCCAGCTGTCCGGTAGAAGATGGACTGTCCACCAACCTTGGCGTGGACGAGCTCGCCACCGGCCGGCGTCCTGTTACGGTGGCTGGCTCCGGACGGAGGCTTCACAACACGAGCGTATTTCACACCCGTTGTTCGCCTAGAACCAATTGCATAATCCGCTCATGCCAGCGCCGTCAGGCATGCCGTCCAGGCTCTCGAACTTTGTCGGAAGAAAAAAGGAGCTCGCCGAGCTAAGGCGACTTCTTCCTCACACGCGCCTGTTGACGCTCCTCGGCCCCGGCGGCTCAGGCAAGACACGGCTGGCCATTGAGTTCGTCCGGCAGCGAGAGTCGCGATTCCCCGAAGGCACCGCCTTCGCGACACTCGGCGACATCACGGATGGCGCTTTGATCGTCGAGGCCATCGCAAGGGCGTCAAGCGTCAAGCTCGAGGGCCGCGACCATCTGGCATCACTGATCCGCGGACTGCAGGGTCACCGGTTGTTGGTGCTCGACAACTGTGAGCACCTCGTGGAACCTGCGGCACAGGTAGTGACTCACCTGCTCATCGGCTGCCCGCAACTCACCGTCATCGCCACCAGCCGGGAACGCCTCAATGTCGAGGCCGAGCACATCTACCAGGTGCCTCCTTTGGGCGTGCCGCCCGATGGCATGGACGTTGCCACCGCCGACTCTTCCGATGCGGCTCGGCTTTTCATCGATCGGGCCCGCTCGGTCCGGCCGGGGTTTATGGTGAACACGTCCAACGCCGCCGCGGTGTTGACGATCTGCCGGCGTCTCGAAGGCATGCCCCTTGCGATCGAGCTTGCGGCGGCGCGCATGACGACCCTCTCCCCGCATGACATCGTGCCGCGCCTCGAGGACAGTCTCCGGCTCCTCACCCGCGGCAGCCGCAGCGCCGTCTCGCGGCAGCAGACGATCCGGTCCACCATCGACTGGAGCTATCAACTTCTGGACCTCAGCGAGCAGCGCCTCCTGAACCGCATGTCAATCTTCGCCGGCTCGGTCGACGCGTCGGCGATCCAAGAGGTCTGCGCCTTCCCGCCGCTCGAACACAACGATGTGCTCGAGACGCTGACGAGGCTGGTGGAAAAGTCGATGATCCAGGTCGAGGGTGGCCACGAGCACATGCGTTACCGCTTGCTCGAGACGATCCGCGAGTACGCCGCCGAGAAGCTTGCGGCGGAGGGCGACGATGCTGCGGCGCGCGACCGTCATCGCGCCCGCTACCGCCGCCTTGTTGACGAGGCGTACGAGGCGCGCCGGCACCGCGGCGCGGTGGCCGAGCACCGCGTGCTGTGGCAGGAGATGAACGACGTCCGCGCCGCGCTGGAATGGGCGCGGCGCGATCCGGAGGTCGAGCGGGAGATGCTCGGTGGCCTCTACCTCGTCTGGATGGTCAATGCCCCCCGGGAGGGATTCGAGCGGATCAATGATGCCTTCCGCCGCGTGCCGCCTAGCGCTTCCAAGAGTTTCCTGCGAGCGGGACATGCTTGGGACGCGCTGGGTGGTATCACCGGACTGCGCTGGGACGGCTCACCGATCGATGTCCGTCTGATCGAGATGGTCGGCAAGTCAGACGACAAGTTCTTCCAAGGGGCGATGCACATGGGCCTCGGCTACGTGGCCGAGCGGCAGCTCAGGGATGTGGAGCGCGCCCATAGCCACATGGTGGCGGGCGTCGAGATGTACACGACCCTTGGGCCAGGCCCCCAGCTTGCTATGGCGATGGGATCGCTGGGTAGCGTGGAGGTGCGCCTCGGCCGGCCGGACGTGGGCCGGAATTGGATCGAGAAAGCGGTCGCTATGGCGCTGGAGATCGATGACCAGTACGGCGCCGTCGGCGCCTATTTCCATCTCGGCTACCTCGAATTGGACTTCGGCACGCGAGAGAAGGCGCTGGCGGCTTTTCTTGCCGGACTCGAGCTTGTGGAGCGCGGCGACACCCTGTCCACCACCGACCAGGTCGCGGGTATTGGATGCGCGATTGCGGACACAGACCCCCGGTACGCGCTGCGGCTTTTGAGCGCGGCAGCGAGGCTTCGCACTCCGCTGGCTTTACCGGTGGCAAGGCAGCCGTGGGGTCCGCGCGTCGAAAGCGCGGTGCAGGAGGCACGATCGGCGCTGTCGGAAAAGGAATCAGACGCTGCATGGGCGAGTGGCGGCGGACTGACCGTCGACGCCCTTCAAGCCGAGGTTCGCGAGCACTTCCGCTCACGATCCGGCACGCCGCAGAGGCCGGCCCGCGGCTTGAGCCGTCGTGAGGTCGAGATCGCCCGGCTTGTGGCAGCCGGGATGACCAGCCGTGCGATCGCCGACAAGCTGTTCCTCTCCGAACGCACGGTGGAGACCCACCTGACGAACATCATGACCAAGCTCGGCTTCAGCTCCCGCGCCCAGGTGGCCGCATGGATCGCGGAGCAGGGCAGGGCTTCGGGCCCAGAAGGCTGAGCCCGCAACTTTACGTACTTTCCACGATTCGTCGACCACCCGCTCGGAGCGACGCTGGCGCCATGGAAAACACCACCATCCTCCAGATCTCCGAGCTCCGCCAGAACCCTGTCGACCGAGTCCTTCGCCGTTGCGGCAAGCTCCTGGCTGCGGGCCTCAGGAGCGTCGGCGCGGCGTGGGTCGACCCAAGGAACTGCAACGCCTTCTGGATTGGCGCTTTCCCCGTGACGTGGGATTCCGACAAGTGAGCGCGGCCGTTCGTGCCTCATTCGACCTCGAGGACATCCAGATCGGCCCAGGCGACGGCCGCGAAATCCGCCTTTATCCAACCGCCAAGCGAGTGCGGGCGTTCTTCGGCGATATCGCCATCGCCGACAGCACCCGGGTGCAGCTGATGCTCGAGAGCGGCCGCCTGCCCGTCTACTACTTCCCGGTCGCGGACGTTCGCATGGACCTGCTCGTCCCCGGCACGCGCCGCGGTACCTCACCCACCAAGGGCGAGGCAACCTATCTCTCCATCGACACCGGCAAGAGCAACGCCTCGGATGCAGCCTGGCGCTACGAGTCCTCCCCTTCGGGTGGTCCCGATCTCTCCGGCCTCATCGCCTTCCGGTGGCGGGCGATGGACGCCTGGTACGAGGAGGACGAGGAGGTCATCGCCCACGCCCGTGACCCGTTTCACCGGATCGACGTTCTGCTCAGCTCCCGCCGCGTAGAGGTGCGAATCCGCGGCTCGGTGGTCGCTGACACCCGGCGCCCGCGGATGTTGTTCGAGACCGGACTCCCGGTCCGTTACTACATACCCCGCGAGGACGTGCACCTCGACCTGCTGACGCCCTCCGGTACCGCCACCGCGTGCGCCTACAAGGGCCAGACCAGCCAGTACTGGAAGTTTCCTGAGGATGTGCGCGACGTGGCCTGGAGCTACGCATCGCCGTCACCCGAGGTAAGCGCCATCGCCAGGATGGTCTGTTTCTTCAACGAGCGCGTGGAGATCAGCGTTGACGGGGTGGTCCAGCCTCGGCCTCGAACGCCCTGGTCGTCAGGCTAATCGCCTAGAGCGCGCTTGTAGCGCGCGGCCGAGCGGCGTACCGCGTTCTTCGCGTCGGACGTGACGTTGCGATCCCACCACGCGCCGTAGATCCGATCGAACTCGAACGGTTCAAGGGCCGCGACGATGCGGTCGATCTCGTGTGCCGGCAGCGGTATGTAGTTGGGGAAGCTGTACATGAAGCTGACCCAGCGTCGATCTTGAGCCACCTGGACTATGTCGCCGGTGAGGAGGGCGCCGCGGCCTTCAGCCCCGGCGGGCCAATGGAGAACGGTTCCGCCGTCGAAGTGGCCTCCGGCGCGGATCAGTGTCATGCCGGCCCATAGGGCCCTGGTCTCGCCGCCCCAGAACTCGAGACACGGATCTGGCCGCATGACCCATTGGCGGTCGGCGGCGTGCAGATACACGGGCGCGTCGAATGCCCGACCCCACTCGACCATCGCAGAGTAGTAATGCGGGTGTGAGATGGCGATGGCACTAAGGCCGCCGAGCTTCTGCACGGCTTCGACTGTCGCGTCATCGAGGAGCGTGATGCAGTCCCAGAGCAGGTTGCCCTCTGGTGTGGGAACGAGAATCGCTCTCTGGCCGATGGCAAACGACGGCTCGGTTCCGATCCCGAGCAAACCGAGGTCGTCGCGCATCTGATTCCGATGGGCCTTGCGAAGATCGCCGAGCGTTGTCCATCGCTGCCCAGACCAGCCGACATATTGCCGCTCGTCCTCACAGATCGGGCAATGCCCTGGCTCGTTCGCTCCGGGCGCGAACTGAACCCCGCATGTCGCACAGATATAGGTTTGCGCCTCCATGCCGGTACAGACTCCCACAGCCTCTCCTTGCTGCGTTAGTACGAAGAACGGGTTTCGAGGGCGTTCCAAACCCGCGGGGGCATGCAAATGGGGGGAACGCGCCAGGGAGCGTTTGCTGAACGCCCCCGGGTTCATGTCGTGCAGAGCGAATCGTCAGACGCAGACGAAGGTGAAGTTCGTGTACTGGAAGTGCCCGGTTCCCGTGTACAGGTTGAGACCGGTCGCGTGAATGTCCATGCCAGCTGTGCAGGTCGTGGTTCCGTCGAAGAATGTCGACGTCTGGTGTATCCCGCCTTCCTTGAGAATCGTGAAGTCGTTCGCGTAGAGGACGTGCTCCTGGATGGAGTCGGTGCCGCTGGCGAGGATGGTGGCGTTTTGGCTGAAAACCCAAGAGTCCGACGCGTTCACGGCTGCGCTGAAGGTTCCGGAAGCCGTCTGGACGGCCGTCTCCTCGCCCGCTGAGACCACGCAGTACTTGTAGTCCAGCTTGTAGAAGCACTGCTCGGGCGTGTTCAGGTTGAAGTGCTGGACCGTGGCGCCGGCCGCGGCTCCGATCGACAGGAATATCGTCGCCGCCACGGCGATGATGGACGCGAATACGGTTTTGACCATCTGAATGTCTCCTCTCGTGAAATCCTGGTTGACTGCGACCAATGGCTCGAGCCGGCTCGTTGGGCGTCAGCTTCCAGTCGGAGAGGTATCGAGATCAGTCCCGCGGAGGTGTCAAAGTCGGTATCAATCTTTGAGCGGTCCACAGCGCAGGAGAACGTCGAAGCGGTGGCGCCACGGTGAGTGAGGCCCTGCGGATCGCAAACTGCTCCGGGTTTTACGGCGATCGGTTCTCAGCCGCGCTAGAGATGCTCGAAGGCGGACCCATCGACGTCCTCACGGGCGATTACCTCGCCGAGCTGACGATGCTCATCCTCTGGAAGTCGCGAACCAAGGATCCCGACGCCGGCTATGCGACGACTTTTCTCAGGCAGATGGAGGAGGTCGCGGGACTCGCGATCGACCGCGGCGTGAAGATCGTCGCCAACGCCGGGGGTTTGAACCCGGCCGGTCTCGCGATGAAGCTGCGCCAGCTGCTCGAGCGCTTGGGTCTGCGCGCGAAGGTCGCGCACATCGAGGGCGACGACTTGCTGCCTCGAGTCGGCGAGCTCCAGGCCGCCGGCCACGACCTCCGCCACATGGACACCGGTCGCTCGCTCGCGGACGCCGGCGTGGAGCCGGTCTCGGCGAACGTCTACCTGGGGGCGTGGGGCATCGTCGAGGCGCTCAGCTCAGGAGCGGACATCGTCGTCTGCCCGCGGGTGACCGATGCGTCGCTCGTGGTTGGCCCGGCCGCGTGGCGCTTCGGTTGGGCTCGCGACGACTGGGACAGGTTGGCGGGCGCGGTCGTCGCCGGCCACATCATCGAGTGCGGCCCGCAGGCCACCGGCGGGAACTACAGCTTTTTCTCGGAGGTCCCTGGGATCACCAAGCTCGGCTTTCCGATCGCGGAGTTGCGCGAGGACGGAAGCTCGGTCATCACCAAGCATCCGGGGAGCGGGGGGCTGGTGTCGGTCGGCACCGTGACGGCACAGCTTCTCTATGAGATTCAGGGCCGCCGCTACATCAACCCGGATGTGGTGACTCGCTTCGACAGCATCCAGCTGTCGTCTGAGGGGTCTGACCGGGTGCTCGTGTCCGGCGTTCGCGGCGAGCCTGCGTCCGACACGCTCAAGGTCTCGATCAACTACATCGGTGGTTACCGGAACACGATGACGTTCGTGATCACCGGCCTCGACGTCGAGGCGAAGGCCGAGATCGCGCGCCGCCAGCTGTTCGATTCTCTGGGCGGCGAGGCGGCCTTCGAGCATGTCGACGTTCAGCTTGTCCAAAATGCCGAGGCAATCGCACAGCTTCGCGTGACGGTGAAGGACCGCGACGCGAAGAAGGTCGGGCGGGCGTTTTCCAACAGGTTCATCGAGCTGGCGCTCAGCAGCTATCCGGGTTTCTTCACGACCACCCCGCCGGAGGCCGAGACGACGTACGGGGTTTACTGGCCCGCACTCGTGCCCGCAGGGCTTGTGGCCCAGACCGTAGTGCTGGAGGACGGCCGCCGCCTCGGCGTCGGCGAACCGCCCCGCCGGCCGTGGGTGGAGGAAGGGGTGGATGACAGCCACGCGTCGATACCCGATCTGGGGCCGACGCGGCGGCTGCCGCTGGGGGCGGTGTTCGGGGCGAGGTCGGGCGACAAGGGCGGAAACGCAAACATCGGCGTGTGGGCTCGCAGCGACGATGGATACCGGTGGTTGGAGGCGTTCCTGACCGTCGACCGGCTGAGGGAGCTGTTGCCGGACGCTGCGGAGCTGAAGATAAATCGCTACGCGCTGCCCAAAATCCGGTCTCTGAACTTCGTCGTGATCGGACTCCTCGGCGAAGGGGTCGCGTCGTCAACTCGCATCGATCCTCAGGCCAAAGGCCTTGGCGAGTTCCTGCGCTCACGAATCGTTGATCTGCCGGCAGGCTTGCTGGAGGACGCGCCGGCGGCCGCGCCTCGCACCTAGCCTGGCGCGGATCGCGCCGAACAAAAAAAGAGCCCCGAGCAAGCTCGGGGCTCAATTCTGGTTGCCGAACCTACTGGATGCGGACGGCTCTGGCGCGCGGGCCCTTCGGGCTCGCTTCGATCTCGAAGGTCACCTTCTCGCCACCCTGGAGGTTGTCGAAGTCGCCCTCGGTTCCGCTCCTGTGGAAGAAGAATTCCTTTCCGTCATCGGCCGCGATGAATCCAAAACCGCGCTCCGAAACCAGCTTCTTGATGGTGCCTGAAGGCATTTCCATCTCCTTATCTCTCGAACTAAAGGCCAACTCAACTAGCGGGCCTGTTCGAGAAATCGGAGCCTGCGGATGAGCGCCGGCGATGTGCCGGCCCCCCGACTATACCGGGACTGCGGCCTTTCGGAGCGGCGCGCCCACCTCATGCAGGAACTCGAGGATCTCGCGGTAGGACCGGTAGATCGACGTTTCGTGGTACGGAACACCCAGATCGGCGCAGTACGCGCGCACGATTTTGTGCGCCTCGCGGATGTTGCAGCGAGGCATGGTCGGGAAGAGATGGTGCTCGATCTGGTAGTTCAGGCATCCATAGAGGAAGTCGGTCATGGGGTGGGAGCGCACGTTGCGTGCGGTGAGGACCTGCGAGCGGAGGAAGTCCATCTCTTCGCCAGGCTCGATCTGCGGCATTCCCTTGTGGTTGGGCGCGAACACCGAAGCCATGTAGAAGCCGCCCACGCACTTCTGGACGACGATGACCAGCGCCGCCCGCCACGGGCCGACCAGGGCGACCAGAAGAGCTACGTATGCGACGAGATGGAGACACAGAGTGCCAATCTCGACCCAGCGCTGGCCTCCCCGCGCTTTGACCAGGAACGCGACGCTCGACTTGTGCATTGCCCAGCCGAGCCCGAAAAGCAGCGGAAAGAACAGCTGCGCCTGATGGCGGACGACCCAGCGGCTCATCCCGCTCTTGGCCAGCGCTTGCTCTCGCGAGTAGGCGATGACGCCCACGCCGATATCGGGGTCGAGGTCCTGGTGATTTGGGTTCCCGTGGTGCTTGTTGTGCTTGTCGACCCACCACCCGTGGCTCATGCCGAGCAGGCCGTCTCCCGTCACGATGCCGACGATCGTGTTGAGGCGCCGGCTGGAGAACATCTGGCGGTGACCCGAATCATGAAGTTGAAAACCTAGCTGCCCTGACACGAAGCCGAGGACGGCCGCGGCCAGGATCGTCCACCACACGTTCTTGGTCAGGGCAAGGACCGCGAAGCAGGTGGCGAACAGAAGCGTGTTGGTGACGAGCATGAGGGAGTAGTAACCAGGCCGCTTCCTCATCAGACCGGCCGCTTCGACGCGCCGCTTCAGCTCGGCGTAAGGCGATGCGGCAGGCTTCGGCGATGCGGGCTGGGCGATAGCGATCGAGGACATCGGCGCTCCTTGCTCGAACCATTGCGTTTCGCGCGAGAGGCGCGTTCGAGGGCACCTTCCGCCGTGACGCCCGAGGGAAGGGCGCAGCGGGATGATACCGCCGCCTGGACCACAATTCGACGACTCTTCAGCGCCATCCGGTACACTGACCGGGACGCAACGGTGCGTCGCCCGCTCGGGTCCTCTCTTCCTGAACGCATCAGAGCCCTGTAGATCGCGGCAAATAAGAAGAAAGAGAGAGGCACCCTGGAGCTTCGTTGCAAACATTCGCCGAAGCCGGCGTGAGCATGCCTATCGAGGCCGCTCTGACCCGGCAGAAAATCACAAACCTCAATCAAGTCCAATCGGAGTCGATACCCGCGCTGCTCGTCGGACGCGACGTCGTGATTCAGTCGCCGACTGGAAGCGGCAAAACGCTGGCGTTCCTGCTCCCACTTTTGGACCGTCTGGCGGAGCCGGCGGCCGGCCCGCGTGGCCTGATCGTTACGCCGACACGCGAGCTCGCGATCCAGGTGGAGGCCGTCTTCAAGTCACTCGATTCCGGGCGGCGCAGCGCGCTTCTCTATGGCGGAGTTGGCTATCACACCCAGACGCTTGCTCTGAAGCGAGGCGTCGACCTGGTCATCGGCACCCCGGGCCGGATCCTCGACATGATCGAGAAGAGGCAGGTCTCCCTGAGCCGGGTTGAGTATCTCGTCCTGGACGAGGCTGACCAGATGTTTGACGCGGGCTTCTCGCGAGACGTGGAAAAAATCATGGGACTCACCTACAACCCGCAAACGGTCCTCGCGTCCGCGACCATGCCCGATTGGGTATCGAGGATGATCGACAAGCATCTGCGCGATCCGCTCATCGTGAAGGTCGTCGCCGAAGGACCCTCGCTCCTGGAGCACGGCCTGGTCCGCACCGACCGCGGGATGAAGTTGGGCGTGCTCAGCGATATCCTCCGCCGGCATCGCGGGACGATCGTGTTCGGCCGCACCAAGCACGGCGTGCGCAAGCTGAACCGCGAGCTGCAGCGGCTGGGCCACCGTTCGGTCGAGCTGCAGGGCAACATGGCCCAGAGCGCGCGCGACCACGTGATGGAATCCTTCAGGAGGGAGCGCGCGGACGTGCTTGTGGCGACCAACGTGGCGGCGCGGGGCCTCGACGTGAGTCACGTCGGCCTGGTCATCAACTACGACCTGCCGGACACCGCCGACGCTCTGACGCACCGCATCGGACGCACCGCCCGGAACGGAAACACCGGTCGAGCCCTGACGTTCATCACAGCTGAGGATCACGAAAACTGGGCAAAGCTTCGCCGCCAGGGCGCGCCGATGCTGCGTACGGTCGACGCCTCGCTCCTGGTGAAGGACGGACACTGGTTGTACGTGGACGAACCTGCCCACCAGTCCAGGCCGGCCAGGGCCCAGTCGGCGTCCCGAAGGCGAAGATCGTCAAGGCCGTTGGGCCGGCGAAGGGTTCATCTAGACTGAGCCCACAGGCTGGCGTTTCCTCCGCGAACCTGCCCCATCGCGGCTGAGGACAACCGGGAGGTGCGTTTGAACGCTGTCCGTGTAGCCACAGCGCTGTTGGTCGATGACGACGTCTCGTCGCGCCAGGCGAACCAGGAGCGCCTTGAAGACGACGGCTACACCGTTGTCGTGGCTCGAGACCAGGCAGAAGGCCTGGACCGCGCGAAGCAATCGGCGCCAAACGTGATCTTCATCCACCTCGTGTCCGAAGGCGTGGGCAGTCTCCCATTCATCGAGGCCCTTCGCGCCGACGACGTCTGCCGGCACATCCCGGTCGTGGTCCTGACGTCTCAAGCACCACCCAGGCGGGGCAAGCTTCGGACGGTGAACCGCGACCTCTGGTAGCGCCGCGGCGGTACTAGGCCGCCGTTTCGACCTTCCGCTTCAGGCCGTCCAGAACCGCGTTGAACGTCTTGAGGATCTGGCCGCTCATCATCGGTCCGAGCAGCGGAGCGAGCAGGCCACGCGGCTCGAAGCCTTGGCTGATGCGGGTTCCAGCGCCGCTGGGAGCAATCGTGGCCCGGATCGCCATTTTCGTGCCGGGTAGGGCCGTGCTCTCGAGTTCGAACGACCGTCCATCCTGGAAGTGGGTGACGACGACATCGTGCTTGCCGCCCGACTTTGTGTTGATCATTCCCGTCGCGCCGAGCTTCAGCGGGCCGTCGAGGCGTGATTCCTTCATGTCCGGGTTCCATTCCGGCCAGCGGTTGACGTCTGACCAGACGCGCCAGACGGTGGCGGGCGGTGCCGTGGTCTCCAGCGAGGCTTCTCGAAAGGCCATGTGCCATCCTCCGTTGAACTATCTGGCTGCGCGGCGGCTAAACGTTACTCCCGCGTAGCCCGGCGCAAGGTGCGCGGAAGACCAGGGCGCCCCACCGGGTCAAAAACTGTTAAGGGGCGTTTTCTCTTCGTGCTCCTGCACGCGGCGTTGTTCTTTGGTGCCCTGAGCGCCGTCGTCACGATCGCGGCCTTCGTGCCGGGAATCATCCGCGCCCGAATCTGGGCCGGCCTGCCGCTTGGTCTTGGCCTGATCGCGCTCGTGGCCTGGAACGCCACCATCATCAGCCAGCAGCGCGATTTCGAGATAGCGCTGGCTGTCTGCGCGTTGGTCGCGACCGCCCTCCTGCGAGTAGCTGAACGCCGCTGGAGCTGGCTGGGCGCGCAAATGTTTGCTGCCGCCACCCTGGCCTCAATCGCCTACCTCCTCTACGCCGGATCCATCACGTATGCCATCGGGAGCGACCCTGTTTACCTGGTCGCGTCATCGCTGCTGCTCGTGCTGGAGATTGCGGCCCTCGCGCTTTCGCTTTCCTACCTGTTCGAGATCGTGGACACGCTGAGCCGCACCTCGGAACCGGCCCACCCGGTCGACTCCAGCTACCTCCCCAAGGTTGCGATCCAGGTCCCTGCGTACAACGAGCCCCTGGAGGTCGTGAGCGAAACACTCAAGGCGCTCGCGGAGCTCGACTATCCGGACCTGATCGTCCAGGTCGTCGACAACAACACGCCGGATCGCGAAATCTGGGGTGCGCTCCAAGCGCAGTGCGAGCAGCTCGGCGCGCGATTCACTTTCATGCATCTCGAGAACTGGCCGGGGTTCAAGGCCGGCGCGCTCAATGAAGCCACGCGCCGGCTGCCCAAAGACATCGAGATCATCGGCGTCGTCGACTCCGACTACATAGTCAAGCCGGACTGGCTTCGCTCGGTCGTCGGACACTTTGCCGATTCCAAAGTCGCCTTCGTCCAGACCCCTCAGAACTATCGCGACTGGACGGACGACCAGTACCTGCGGGGCCTCTATTACAGCTACCAGTACTTCTTCGAGATCACGATGCCCTGCCGCGCGCACCGCAACGCCATCATTTTCGCGGGCACGATGGGCCTCATACGGCGCAGCGCGCTTGAAGATATCGGCGGCTGGAATCCGGATATCGTGACCGAGGACGCCGAGGCCAGCCTGCGCATGCTGGCGCGTGGTCATGCGGGCATCTACGTGTCGCGCCCATACGGGCAAGGGCTGATGCCCCTGAGCTTCGACGGCCTCAAGAAACAACGCTTTCGTTGGGCGTTGGGCGGTGTGCAGATCCTGCGGCTGCACTGGCGACGTCTTCTGCAGCCTGGCCGTGGCGAGCGCCTGACCGTCGCGCAGCGAATCCACTACTTGCTCGGCAACGTGCAGTGGTTTGGCGACGTTCTGATGTTTTGCTTCACCCTGCTCCTGCTCGCGACGGCGCTGTCCACCGCGATGCATCATCAGCTGCCCATCCGCCGGTTGACGGGCGTCGCCCTCGGCCTTCCGATTGCCTTCCTTGCAACCGGACTCCTGCGTGCTGTGTGGGCAATGAAGCTCAAGACGCGCTGCACCTGGCGTGACGCGATCGCAGGCCTCCAGGTGTGGTTCGCGTTGAGCTGGGTTGTTACGGTCGCATGCCTGCGCGGGCTGCTCCGGTTCCACACCGCGTTTCTGCGCACGCCGAAGTTCAAGGAGGGTGAGGCGTCGGTGCTCAAGGCTTTCCGTGCGGCGCAGATGGAATCGCTCCTCGCGGCAACCGGCGCTGCGGCCGCGGTCGTGATGCTGGTCAGAGCGCCCTCCATACCCACGATCGCCCTGGCCGTGCTGCTGCTCTTTCAGGCTGCCATCTACGCCAACGCACCTTGGGCGGGCGCTTCGGCCGAGGGCATACATCTGACCCCTCTGCGCCGCGCCTATAGAAACTCGGCGCAGAGCACGGGGGCTCGGCCGGGAATCGGCGCTGAGACACTTGCCGTCCCCGTTGCGGCCGGCCTTGCTGTGCTGGTCGTGTTGCTGTTGATCTCGCTGGCGACCCCGCCGCCTCCGCCGGAACCGGTCACGCCCGCCCCGGCCGAGCAGCCTGCTCCTGTGTCCCATCCGTCGCCATCGACGTCCCCAAGCGCATCGCCCTCGCCTTCGGCATCGCCGTCGCCGTCCTCGAGCCCATCCTCCTCGCCGCCGCCGTCACCGTCCCCCTCCGGGACCCCGAGTCCGTGACGCTCAAATCTGCTCGTATTCTCAGGAAACGCTAAAGAACAGTCGAGCCGACTCACAGGCTCCCGGCCCAATCTTGAAGTCAAAACACCGTTTCAGGTACCGGAGGTAGAGCTCGATGTCAGACCAGAGACCGCAAGGGTGGGGACAGCCTTCGCCGAACCCGCCCGACCAGACGTTGCTTCCGCCGTCCTCAATCGAGGGCATGGGTCCTCAGCCGGCGTGGACGCCGCCCGCGCCTCCTGCTCCGCATTCGATCTGGAACAGGATCGCCGCCTACATCGTCCTGATCGCGGTCGTCGCCGCGGCAGCCGGAGCCGGAATCGGATGGAGCCTGGCCCGCGCCGTCAACAACCTTCCGGTCGCGCAGTCCACCGCACAGCCTGAAGCTCCGATTCAGCAGGTCACGCCGGGGACGGGCAGCTCCTCGAGCAGCACCGTGGCGGCGATCGCGGCCAAGGTGAGCCCGGCAATCGTCGACATCAACACCGCGCTCGGCAATGGCTCGGCCGCCGGAAGCGGCATGCTCATCAGCTCGACAGGAGAGATCCTGACGAACGATCACGTGGTCAAGGGCTCGACGAGCATCACCGTGACCGTGCAGGGACGCTCGCAGAAATACACGGCACACGTGGTCGGCGTCGACCCATCCCAGGACGTTGCGGTCATTCAGATCGACGGCAGCGTTTCGGGGCTGCCCAGCGTGAAGTTCGCTGACTCGTCGTCCCTGAAGGTCGGCGACGCGATCGTGACCCTCGGCAACGCACTGGGCCGCGGGGGCGCGCCACAGGTGACATCGGGACAGATCACCGGGCTCGACCAGACAATCACCGCGAGCCAGGGCGGAGGAAGCTCTGAGACGCTGAATGGGATGATCGAAAGCGACGCGCTCATCTACGAGGGAGACTCGGGTGGCGCGCTCGTGAACACGTCAGGCCAGGTGATCGGCATGATCACCGCCGGCCAGGCGCAGGGCTTTCGCTCCTCATCCTCCAACGTTGGTTTCGCGATCGCATCCAACACGGCAGTGAGCGTGGTCAACCGGATTCGCGCGCACGAGCAGGCGGCCGACCTCACCTACGGCCAGGTTGGCTTCCTCGGAGTCTCGGTCCAGACCCTGGACGCGTTGAACGCGCAGGCGCTGGGCTTGAGCGTGACGTCCGGGGCGCTGGTCACGAGCGTCTCGTCAGGCTCGCCGGCCGACAACGCGGGAATCACGCGCAACTCGGTGATCACCAAGATCGGCGGGTCGACGGTGACCTCTTCCGACACGCTCGGCAATGCAATCAGGTCGCACAAAGCCGGCGACGACGTGTCGGTCATCTGGGTCAA
>Ga0209474_10000438_pt1 | contig 45946 bp, 48 predicted proteins | sample GraSoiAngelo_145_FD_185902 | JGI IMG/M metagenome (GOLD analysis project Ga0209474, IMG submission 185902) | Grasslands soil microbial communities from the Angelo Coastal Reserve, California, USA - 14_1009_05_20cm (SPAdes) (version 2) | ecosystem: Environmental > Terrestrial > Soil > Grasslands...
ACGCGACGTGCAGGCTGCGCTTCGGGACGTCCCGCATGAGGATGTCGTCGGGCGACTCGCTGGGCTCGGCGCGCGTCAGGCGCTCGACGCCCTCGCGGACCTCCCGGCGGGTCATCTGGATCCCGTAGCTCTGCAGGATCTGGCGCATCAGCTCGTAGTGCGTCTCGATCGACTGCGTGACCGAGAGATAGCCGTGGGCACCGGCGCTGCGGCTGGCCCAGAAGTCGAGCGCCGCCATCTTGAAGAACGCGAGGTCCGTCTCGGCGGGCTCGAGCAGGATGATGTCGCCCTGGAAATTCGGGTCGTCCTGGTACTGCCGGATGCCGAGCTGCAGCCGCGAGTGGAGCAGCGTGCGCAGCACCTGGTTGAGGACCACGAGCATGCCCTGGTCCGCCAGCGGCTTGCCCTCGATCGTGTACTCGTGCCGCTCGGGATTGTAGCGGCGCGCCACCCGGTTCGAGAACGGGCGGAACGGGTTGTAGCAGATGACGAGGTCGGCGCCGTGTTCGATCGCCGTGTCGAGGTTCGCCGTCCGGCGCACGCCGCCGTCGACGTAGTCGACGCCCTTGATGCGGGCGGGCTTGTAGAAGCCGGGGAGCGCGGTCGACGCCTGCACGGCCTCGGAGATGGTGAGCGAGGTGTCCTCGTCGTGCCCGAACACGACGCGCTCGGCGGTGTCCAGGTTCATGGCGACGATGTAGAGCTCGACGCCGCGCAGCCGGTGCAACACCCGGAAGTCGTTGGAGAGGCCGCGCCGCTCGATGTTGTGGCGGAGGTAGCGCTCGAGCGACGAGTTGTCGAAGAGGCCCGACGGCAGATACGCGAGCGGGAAGGGGAACTCGCGCGCGGAGCCGATGGCGTCGATCAGCGGCTTCACGCACTCGACCATGTTGCCGAGCGATGGCTGGCGGCGGCACTGCTCGAGCGGTTCCTTCAGCTGGCTCACCAGCTCGGGCGTGCGCGAGATGAAGCCGTAGAGGAGGCCGGGAACGTAGGTGGCGAGGTCGACCACGAACTCGAGGGGCTTCCGCACGAACTCGGAGACGTTCAGACGGTAGAACTCGAGCGCGCTCAGCTGGGTGAAGTCCTCCGAGGTGCCGTCGATCGAGCGGAGCATCTCCACCGGGGTGACACCGCCGGCGAGCGGTGCGGCCAGGAAGGCCCCCGCCGACAGCCCGACGTAGATGTCAAAGTCGGTCGTCTTGCGGTTGACGAGGAAGTCGTCGAGCGCCTTCAGGCCGCCGAGCTTGTAGGCCCCGCCCGTGACTGCCCCGCCCGCCAGGACGAGAGCTATCCGCGGGTCTCGCTTCCGCGTCCAGAGGTCGCTCTTGTGAACGATGGTGAGCCCCATGTGCCCTCACTACTGCCGGAATTGCCGCATTCCTTGTCCGGCTGTCTACACCCACCTCGGCCAGCAATCATTATGCCAGCCCCCACCTTGGTGCGCTCGCGTGACTTCCTGGACCCCCCTGAGGCCATGGCGCGCTGCAGCAATCGCCTACTAGGCCGCGGCGTACAAGTCAAGAAAACCGAGACAGCCTCTTGGGGCATCCCCGCACATGCGCGCGCTTCCGACGGCCGATTTCGTGCAGCCGCCCCACATCTGGCCCGGCTGCGCGATAGAGGTTGTTTCGGGGTGTTTCAGAAGCGGAAAGGGGCGGTGCGGAGAGTCAGATCGGCAGCAGCGAGCGCCCGGGGGGTGTCGATGTTGACCCAGCGGGCCGGGGTCAGAAAACCGTAAACCGACATCCCGGCGGCCAACAGCTTGACATAGGTGGTGCGGATCACGCTGTAGGCCGCGTCGGGTTCCATCCACCCGAAGATATCCGGCTCGAACACGTGGAGGCCGGGGAACATGAAGCCGCGGAAGGTTCCCTCGACCCCGGGCGGCAGCCCGACGACACGCCGCACCCGGTCCTCGGCATCGAGCTCGATGAGGCCGTAGCGCGCGGCTTCCGGGTCGGGTCGCACCACCATCGTCGCCAGGGCGCCGCGGGCCCGATGGAAGGCGACGACGTCCTCCAGGTGGAGCTCGAGGAGGCTGTCGCCGTTCACCACCACGAACGGCTCCCCCCCGAGCAATGGCTCGGCACGCTTGATGCCGCCGCCCGTGTCGAGGATCGGATCCTCCCAGGAGTATTGGATGCGGAGCCCGAAGCGACGACCGTCACCGAGGCGCTCCTCGATCGCGTGGCCCAGGTGATGGAGGTTGATCACCACCTCGCGGATGCCGCCGGCGTGCAGGAACTCCAGGATGTGCTCGAGCAGCGGCCGCCCCGCGACCGGGAGGAGCGGCTTCGGCGTCGTGTCGGTGAGCGGCGCGAGGCGCGTCCCCCGCCCCGCGGCGAGCACCATGGCGCGACGGATCACGCCGGCCGCTCCTCGCCGAGCTCCGGCACCCAGGCGCCGACCCGCGCGGCTGCCGTCGCCAGCGCGGGCTCGGCGCGGAGCATCCGGCGCGCGACGCCGTAGACCGCCGGCAGGTAGGCGAGGTAGCCGGGCTTCCCCTTGACGCGTTCGAGGAAGTAGAACCGACCGATCACCTTGAGCGCCCGCTGCAGCGCGCACCGGCGGTAGCGCTCGGCGAAGCCCGGGGCCACGGGCACGCCGGCGGCCGCTCGACCCTCGACGAATCGCTCGGTGAGCGACGCCTCGAGCGCCGGGGGGACGAGCTCCGCGGTGGTGCGGTCGGTCAGGAGCGAAGCCAGGTCGTAGGCGTCGGGGGCGAGGAGCGCGTCCTGGAAGTCCAGGATCCTGAGCCGGCCATCCTGCACGTGGAGGTTCCAGGCGTGGAAGTCGCGATGCGCGAGCACCGGTGTGGCGCGCTCGAACGGCTCGGCGAGCGGCGCCAGCGCCTCGAGGAGCGCCGCGCGCTCGGCGGCGGGGAGCCGGTGCCCGTGGCGGGTCTCGATGCCGTGCTCGACGAAGTGCTCGAGCTCCCAGCGTGCCAGCCGGCCGTCGAACCGCTGGCGGAACGCGTAGCAGGCGGGCGCGGGACGCTGCGCGCCCGCGGCCTGGAGCGCAACCAGCAGGTCGACCGCCGCGCCGAACAATTCGGACACGCGCGCCGCGTCGGCGCGCGCCGCGGCCCAGAGCGTGGTGTCGCCGACATCCTCGAGGAGCAGGAAGGTGGGGGTCTCATGATAGACGGCAGGGACCGGGAGGCCGCAGCCGCCGAGATAGCGGCCGACGTTGACGAACGGCAGCTCGTCGCCGCCCGCCACGCCGCCGATCTCCTCCGAGCCGAGCGGCAGGCGATCGGCGCCGAGCAGCATCGCGACCGCCGTCGGCGCCTCGGCGGCGCCGGCCAGCCGCAGGCGCACGTAGCGCCGGGTGGACGCGTCGCCCGCGAGCGGCTCGGCGGCGACGATGCGGGCGCCCGCGCCGAACGCCGCCCGCACGGCCGGCGCGAGCGCCTCGAGCGGCATCGGTTCCGACATCGCCCGAAGAGGCGCGTACCAGAGCATCGGCGCGGAGTCAAAAGACGCGAGCTCGTCCTTGACAGCCCTGGTGGATTGCCATTAGTTGGCCTTTCCGACCTGGAGCTGGCGATGAAGTTTCAGTACGTTCCCGTGCTGATCGCGTTCGGGATCGGGGGGCTGGTGGTGGCGGTGTTCATCGCCGCCGGCATGTTCCTCGGGCCACGCCGCAGCTCGCCCGTCAAGACCACCGCGTTCGAGTGCGGCAATCCCCCGAGCGGTCCTGCGTGGGGCCGCTTCTCGGTGAAGTTCTACCTCACCGCCATCCTCTTCATCGTGTTCGACGTCGAGGTGGTGTTCATGTACCCGTGGGCGGTCCTCTTCCGTCCGCTCGGCGTCTTCGGCTTCGTCGAGATGAGCGTCTTCATCCTCGTGCTCGCGCTCGGGCTCGTCTACGTGTGGCGCAAGGGCGCGCTCGAGTGGGACTGACGGCGCGCGCGACGCGCCGATCGCTGCATGACCCAAGCGGACCTACTTGATCGGCTGCCCGCGATCCTCCCCGCCAGCGCGCTCCAGGGGGGCGAGCTCGTCCGCGGGCAGGCCATCGCCCGGGTCGACCGCGCCGTGATCCGGGAGGCGCTCGCGGCGCTCCGCGACCATCCCGAGACGCGCTTCGACATGCTCACGGATCTGACCGTCGTCGACTACCTGGGGCGCGCGCCGCGCTTCGAGGTGGTCTACCAGCTCTACTCGCTCGGCCGGAACCACCGCCTCCGCGTGAAGGCGGCGGTCCCGGAAGAGGATCCGCTCGTCCCCTCCGTCTCGTCGCTCTGGAAGGCCGCGCTCTGGGCCGAGCGCGAGGCGTGGGACATGTTCGGCATCCGTTTCGCCGGGCACCCCGACCTGCGGCGCATCCTCATGTACCCGGAGTTCGAGGGCCACCCGCTGCGCAAGGACTACCCCCTCATGCGCCGCCAGCCGCTGGTGCCCGAGCGCGATCCGCTCGAGCGGCCGTGGTCCCCGCGGGCATGAGCGTGAGCGAAGAATACTGATGAGCGTGAGCGAAGAATACTGATGAGCGCGGCGCGGGCGCCGGGAGCGGTGACACCGGAGCGCGTTGTCGAGGCCGATCCGACGTCGGAGGTGATGGCGCTCCAGATGGGGCCGTCGCACCCCGCGTCGCATGGCACCATCAAGTTCAACCTCCGGCTCGACGGCGAGACGATCCTCGACGTCGACGTCGAGATCGGCTACCTCCACCGCGGTTTCGAGAAGATGTGCGAGCAGGGGACGTGGAACCACGTCTTCCCCTACGCCGATCGGCTGAACTACGCCTCCCCGCTGCTCAACAACGTGGGCTTCGCGCTCGCGGTCGAGCAGCTCGCCGGCATCACGGCGCCCGAGCGCTGCCAGTACATCCGGGTGATCACCGGCGAGATGTCGCGCGTCACCGACCACCTCACCTGTCTCGGCATGGCGGCCAACGAGATCGGCGCGATCTCGGCCGGCTTCTACATGCTCGAGGCGCGCGAGTTCCTCTACGACCTGGTCGAGGCGGTCACCGGGGCGCGGCTCACCGTGACCTACTGCCGGCTCGGCGGGGTCGTGAAGGACCTGCCCGCCGACATGGCCGAGCGCACGCGCTTCGCGCTCAAGCAGATCCGCCGCGTCCTCGCCGACTGCGACCGGCTCCTGTCCCGCAACCGCATCTTCGTCGATCGCATGGTCGGCGTCGGGAAGCTCGCGCAGGCCGACGCGATCTCGTGGGGCCTCACCGGCCCGCTGCTGCGCGCCACCGGCGTGCCGTACGACGTGCGCAAGGCCGAGCCCTACCTCGTCTACGACCGGATGGACTTCGAGGTGCCGACCGGCACGTCGGGCGACAACTACGATCGCTTCATGGTGCGCTTCGCCGAGCTGGAGCAGAGCATGCGCATCATCGAGCAGGCGCTCGCCCGCATCCCCCCCGGACCGATCCTGGCCGACGACCCGCGCTTCGTGTTGCCGCCGAAGCAGGAGGTCTACACGACCATCGAGGGGCTCATGAACCACTTCAAGCTCGTCATGGAGGGCCAGAAGGTGCCCGCCGGCGAGGTCTACGTGGCCACCGAGGGGGGCAACGGCGAGCTCGGCTTCTACCTGGTGAGCGACGGCAGCGGCCGGCCCTACCGCGTCCGCGTGCGACCTCCCTGCTTCTACGGGATGGCGGCGCTCGGCGAGATGCTGCGCGGGCACATGGTGGCGGACATCATCACCACCTTCGGCCAGGTCAACATGATCGGGGGCGAGTGTGACCGCTGAGGGCCCGCGCTTCTCCGACGCCGTCCTCGTCGAGTACCGGGCGATCCTCGCCCGCTACCCCGAGCGCCGCGCGGCCCTGCTGCCGACGCTCTGGCTCGCGCAGCGCGAGTTCGGGTGGCTCTCGCTGCCGGTCCTCGAGTACGTGGCCGAGCTGATGGAGCTGCCGCTCGCGTGGGTGACCGCCACCGCGTCGTTCTACACCATGTACTGGAAGCAGCCCCCGGGCCGCTGGCACCTCCAGGTCTGCCGCAACCTGCCGTGCGCGCTGCGCGGGGCGGACGACGTCCGGGCCGCGCTCGAACAGCGCCTCGGCATCTGTCCCGGCGAGAAGACCGCGGACGGACGGTTCTCGCTCGAGGAGGTCGAGTGCCTCGCGTCCTGCGACACGGCGCCCGTGCTCCAGGTCAACAACTCGGAGTACCACGAGAACCTGACCGTCGAGCGGACGCTCGCCCTGATCGAGCGCCTGGCCAGCACCTAGCGTGACGCCCGACGTCGCCATCGCGGCGGCGAAGGTCCTCTTCGCCCTCTTCCTCGCGCTCCAGGTGATGGGCCTGGGGGTGTTCTTCGAGCGCAAGGTGAGCGCGCTGATCCAGGACCGGATCGGCGCCAACCGCGCCGCCATCTTCGGCTTTGCCGGGCTCGGCCTGGTGAACACGCTGGTCGCCGACCCGATCAAGTTCCTCCTGAAGGAGGACATCACGCCGGCCGAGGCCGACCGGCTGCTCCACTTCCTGGCGCCGTGCGCGAGCCTCGTGCCCGCGCTCGCCACCTTCGCCGTGGTGCCGTTCGGCGACGTGCTCGAGGTGGGCGGGCGCGTGATCAACCTGCAGGGGGCGGAGCTGAGCGTCGGCCTCCTCTTCGTGCTCGCGATGGCGTCGCTCGGCGTGTACGGCGTGGTGCTGGGCGGCTGGGCGTCGAACAACCGCTGGTCGCTGCTCGGCGGCATCCGCGGCTCGGCGCAGATGATCTCCTACGAGATCGCCATGGGGCTCGCGCTGATCGGCGTCGTCCTCACCTACAACACGCTCGACCTCCAGGAGATCGCGCGCGCCCAGGGCCGCCTCGTGTGGGGATGGCTGCCCGCCTGGGGCATCCTCTACCAGCCGCTCGCCTTCATCATCTTCCTCGTCGCCGGCGTCGCGGAGAGCAAGCGCATCCCTTTCGACCTCCCGGAGAGCGAGTCCGAGCTGGTGAGCGGGTACTTCACCGAGTACTCCGGCGCCAAGCACCTGATGTTCATGATGAGCGACTTCGTCGAGGTCGTGCTCGTCGCCGCCCTCGTGACGACGCTCTTCTTCGGCGGGTGGCAGGTCCCGTATCTCGGGCGCGACGGCTTCCACTTCCCCGGCGGCGCGACCCTCGGGCTGCCGTCGCTCGCCGTCGTCGTCCTCCAGGTCACGGCCTTCGCGCTGAAGGTGATCGCCTTCACCTGGCTCCAGATCGTCATCCGCTGGACGCTCCCGCGCTTTCGCTACGACCAGCTCATGCGGCTCGGGTGGCAGGGCTTGCTGCCGCTCTCGCTCGCCAACGTGATGATCTCGGCACTGGTCGTGCTGCTCGTGGAGCGGGGCGCGTGAGCGCGCTCATCTTCCTCCTCCTGGCCGCGCTGGTCCTGGCGGCGGCGCTGACGGTCGTGGTGCACCCGAGCCCGGTCTACAGCGCGTGCGCGCTGGTCGTGACGCTCTTCCTCCTCTCGGTCTTCTTCGTCGCCCTCGATGCGCAGCTCGTCGCGGTGCTCCAGGTGATCGTCTACGCCGGGGCGATCGTCGTGCTCTTCCTCTTCGTCATCATGCTGCTCAACCTGACCCAGACGGAGCCGCGCCCGACGGCCGGCGCGCCGCTGGTCGCCGTCGCCGTGGGGGGCGGCGTCGCCGTCGTGGCGCTGGTGGCCACCGTGCTCCGCCGGGTCGCGCCGCCGGGTACGCCGGTGCTGCCCGCAGGCTTCGGCGACACCGCGGCGCTCGGCCGCCGGCTGTTCACGGCCTATCTGCTGCCCTTCGAGCTGACGTCGGTCCTGCTGCTCGTCGCCATCGTCGGGGCGGTGGGGCTGGCCAAGCGGAGGCCGTGACGTGCCGCCGACGGCGCCCCTCACCTGGTACCTCGGGCTCAGCGCCGTGCTGTTCGCGATCGGCGCCATCGGCGTGCTCATCCGCCGCAACGTCATCGTCATCTTCATGGCGATCGAGCTCATGCTGAACGCCGTCAACCTGACCTTCGTGGCGCTCGCCCGGAGCCTCGGCTCGATGGACGGGCAGGTGATCGTCTTCTTCGTGATGACCGTCGCCGCCGCCGAGGCGGCCGTCGGCCTCGCGATCATCATCGCGCTCTTCCGCAACGGCGAGACGATGAACGCGGACGAGCTGGTGACGCTGCGGTGGTGACGCCGACGACGCTCCTCCGCTGGATCATCCTCCTGCCGGCCGCGGGCGTGCTCTTCCACGTCTTCCTCGGGCGGCGGGCGACGGCGGCCGTGAAGCTCGTCGGCCCGGGGCTCGTGGGCGCGGCGTTCGCGGTGGCCGTGGCGGCCGCGCTCCGGCTCCGCGCGCTGCCCGAGGGCGGGCTCCTCCGCGACCACCTCTACACCTGGATCGCCGCGGGGCCCTTCCGCGCCGAGGCCGCGCTCCGGTTCGACGCACTCTCGGCGGTCATGGCGCTCGTGGTGACGGGCGTCGGCTTTCTCATCCACGTCTACTCGGTCGGCTACATGCACGGCGATCGGGGCTTCGCGCGCTACTTCGCCTACCTGAACCTGTTCACGACCGCGATGCTCATCCTCGTGCTCGCCGACAACCTGCCGCTCCTCTTCGTCGGCTGGGAGGGCGTGGGGCTCTGCTCCTATCTCCTGATCGGCTTCTGGTACGAGAAGACGGAGAACGCCGCGGCGGGGAAGAAGGCCTTCCTCGTGAACCGCATCGGCGACGCGGGCTTCCTCCTCGGCCTCTTTCTCCTCGCGTGGACGCTCGGCCGCCACGGCTACTGGACCCTCGACTTCGCGGCGATCGAGCGTCACCTGGACGTTCTCGCGACGGCGACCGTCGGCGGCTGGCCGGTGCCGCTCGTGGTCGGCCTCCTCCTCTTCGTCGGTGCGACGGGGAAGTCGGCCCAGATCCCCCTCTACGTCTGGCTGCCCGACGCCATGGCGGGCCCGACGCCCGTCTCCGCGCTCATCCACGCCGCCACCATGGTCACGGCGGGTGTCTACATGATCGCGCGCCTGCACGCCGTCTATGCGCTGGCGCCCGCCGCGCTCACGGTCGTGGCCGTGGTCGGCGCCGCGACCGCGCTCTTCGCCGCGGTCATCGCCACCGCGCAGACCGACATCAAGCGCGTGCTCGCCTACTCGACCGTCAGCCAGCTCGGCTACATGTTCCTCGGCCTCGGCGTCGGCGCGACGGGCGCCGCCATCTTCCACCTGGTGACGCACGCCTTCTTCAAGGCGCTGCTCTTCCTGGGCGCCGGGAGTGTGATCCACGGCCTCGGCGGCGAGCAGGACATGCGCCGCATGGGGGCTCTCCGGACGCGCCTGCCGGTCACGTTCTGGACGATGACCGCGGCCGCGCTGGCCATCGCCGGCGTGCCGCCGCTCTCGGGCTTCTTCAGCAAGGACGAGATCTTATACAGCGCGTTCGCTGGCGCGAACGCGCGGCCCATCCTCGGCGTCGTCGGCCTCGTCGCGGCGGCGCTCACCGCCTACTACACGGGGCGGCTCGTCTGCCTGACCTTCCTCGGGGAATCGCGCGTGTCGCCCGAGGCCGCGCACCACCTCCACGAATCGCCGCCGGTGATGACCGTGCCCCTCGCCGTGCTGGCGGTCGGCGCCGTCGTCGGGGGCTTCCTCCCCGTGCCGGCGCTCCTCGGTCACACGGGCGAAGGAGGACCACCCCTGGCGCTCATGGCGCTCGCCACCGGGCTCGCTGCAGGCGGCCTCTGGCTCGCGTACCAGCTCCACGTCGTCCGCCCAGACGTCCCCGAAGCGATCGCGGCGCGCCTCGGCGGCTTCTATGGGCTCGTGCGCGACAAGTTCCGCGTCGACGAGCTCTACGACGCGCTCGTCGTCCGGCCGCTGTTCGCGGCCGCCGACCTCGGGGCGCGCGGCATCGACCCGAAGCTCATCGACGGCGTCGTGAACGGCACGGGCGTGCTCGTGGCCGCGACGAGCGGGCTCTGGCGCCGGGTCCAGACCGGCAACGTCCAGCACTACGCGCTCTCCTTCCTGATCGGCGCCCTCCTGCTGCTCGGGTACTACGTCGGGCGCTGATGGCGACGGTGCCGCTGCTCACGCTGCTCGTCTTCGCGCCGCTCGTGGGCGCGGTGCTCCTGGCGCTCCTCCCGCGCGAGCCGCTCGCCGGCGTGCGGCGCGCGGCGCTCGTCTTCTCGCTCGTCCCGTTCGCGCTCTCGCTCTGGATGCTCGGCCGCTTCCGCCCCGGCGAGGCGGAGTTCCAGCTGGTCGAGCGCGCGGCGTGGATCCCCGCCTGGGGCATCGAGTACCGCCTCGGGGTGGACGGCGTGAGCCTCTTCCTCGTCCTCCTGACGGCCTTTCTCACGCCGCTCGTCGTGCTCGCCTCGTGGGGCGACATCCACCGCCGCGTGAAGGAGTTCTTCGCGCTGCTCCTCGTGCTCGAGACCGGCATGCTCGGCACCTTCCTCGCCCTCGACCTCTTCCTCTTCTACGTCTTCTGGGAGGTCATGCTCGTCCCGATGGCGTTCCTGATCGGCGTCTGGGGCGGGCCCCAGCGCGTCTACGCGGCGATCAAGTTCGTCCTCTACACGATGGCCGGCAGCCTCCTCATGCTGGTCGGCATCCTCTACCTCGCCTGGCAGGTGAAGGTGCAGACGGGCGCCTTCGCCTTCGGCTACGAACGCTTTCTCGCCCTCCACCTGGGCGCGCGCGAGCAGCTCTACCTGTTCGCGGCCTTCGCCCTGGCCTTCGCCATCAAGGTACCGCTCTTCCCGTTCCACACCTGGCTTCCCGACGCGCACGTCGAGGCGCCGACCGGCGGCTCGGTGATCCTCGCCGGGGTGCTGCTCAAGATGGGCACGTACGGCTTCCTCCGCTTCGCGATCCCGCTCTTCCCGGCGGCGGTCGCGACCGCGTCGCCCGCCGTCGTGGCGCTCGCCGTCGCGGGCATCGTCTACGGCGCGTTGGTGGCGACGGTGCAGCCCGACCTGAAGAAGCTCGTCGCGTACTCCTCGGTGTCGCACTTGGGCTTCGTGATGCTCGGGCTCTTCGCGCTGACGCCGACGGCGGTGTCGGGCGGCGTCTACCAGATGCTGAACCACGGGCTCTCGACCGGCGCGCTCTTCCTGCTGGTCGGCATGATCTACGAGCGCCGGCACACGCGCATGATCGCCGACTTCGGGGGGCTGTGGACCGCGGTGCCGGTCTATGCCGCCTGCTTCCTCGTCGTCATGCTCGCCTCGGTCGGGCTCCCGGGCCTCAACGGCTTCGTCGGCGAGTTCCTGATCCTGCTCGGCGCCTTCGGCCCGTGGCCCTGGGCGACGGCGGTGGCCACCAGCGGCGTCGTGCTGGGGGCGCTCTACCTCCTCTGGATGTACGAGCGCGTCATCTTCGGGCCGCTCGTCCGCCCGGAGAACGCCGCGCTCGAGGACCTCCGCGGACGCGAGCTCGCCGTGCTCGTGCCGATCATCGCCCTCTGCTTCGTGATGGGCCTCTACCCGGCGCCCTTCCTCAGGCGCATGCAGCCGTCGGTCGACCGCATCCTGGCACGCGTCCAGAGCGTGGAGGCGCCACGGCTCGCGGCCGGGGGACGGCGATGACGCCGATCGACGTCGGCCCCTTCGCCGCCCACTGGGAGGTGGCGCTGCCCGGGCTCCTGGTCGCCGCGACGGCGATGCTGGTCATGGTCGCCGACCTGGTCAGCACCGACCCGGATCGCGAGTCGCTCGCCGGCGTCGCCCTCGTCGGGCTGGCGACGGCGGCGGGGGCGGCGCTCTGGCTGTGGGCGGGCGGGAACGGCGCCGGCGGCTTCGGGGAGACGCTCCGCGCCGACCGCTACGCGCTCTTCTTCGCGCTCCTCCTGATCGCCGCCACGGCCCTCACCATCCTCCTCTCCGTCGACTTCCTCCGCCTGCACGCGCTGCCGGCGGGCGAGTACTACGCGCTCATGCTGCTCTCGACGAGCGGCATGGTGTTCATGGCCGCGGCCAACGACCTGATCGTGATCTTCCTCGCGCTCGAGATCATGTCGGTGGCGGTCTACGTGCTGGTCGGCATGCTCCGGCGCGAGGTCCGCTCGAACGAGGCGTCGCTCAAGTACTTCCTGCTCGGCGCCTTCGCGACCGGGTTCCTGCTCTACGGGATCGCCTTCTTCTACGGCGCCACGGGGAGCACCCGGCTCGACGTCGTGGCGCAGGCGGTCGCACGCGACGGGCTCACGCCCTTCCTGCTCCTCGGTCTCGCCCTCGTTCTGGTCGGCTTCGGGTTCAAGGTGGCGCTCATCCCGTTCCACGTCTGGACGCCCGACGTCTACGAGGGCGCCCCGACGGCGGTGACGGCCTTCATGGCGGTCGGCGTCAAGGCGGCGGCCTTCGCCGCCTTCGCGCGCGTGTTCGCGGGTGCGCTCGTGTCGGTGGCGGCGAGCTGGACGGGCGTCCTCTGGGTGCTCGCGGCGCTCACCATGACGGTCGGCAACGTGGGCGCCGTGACGCAGCGGAACGTCAAGCGGATGCTCGCCTACTCGAGCATCGCGCACGCCGGCTACGCGCTCGTGGGACTCGTGACCGCGACCAAGGCGGGCGAGGCCGCGCTCCTCTACTACCTCGTCGTCTATGCCGTGATGAACCTCGGTGCCTTCGGTGTGCTGATCGCGCTCGGCCGCCGCGGCGAGCCGAACGAGATGCTCCAGGACTTCGCCGGCGTCGGCTTCCGCCAGCCCGTGCTCGGGCTCACGATGGCCGTCTTCATGCTGTCGCTCGCCGGCATCCCGCCCACGGCGGGCTTCGCGGGCAAGTTCTACCTCTTCAGCGCCGCGGTGGACGCCGGCTACGTGGGACTCGCCGTGATCGGCGTGCTGAACAGCGTGATCTCGGTCTACTACTACCTCGGTGTCCTCGTGCAGATGTACATGACCGAGGGCACGCGCCCGATCGACGCCCCGGCGACGCGGCCGTACCTGCTGGCGACGATCCTGTTCGCAGGCGTCGCGACGCTGCTGCTCGGCGTCTTCCCGTCGGGCACCATGGAGCTGGCGCGAGTCTCCGTGGCGTCGCTGCGGTAAGCGCGCGGCGTCGGTGTGCGGAAGCAGGGGTGCCGGCTCCGTTCGACCACGTGGGGCAGGTCCGACGGGTGGCGAGTTCGGGACGACCTCGACGGCGACCCGCTGGCGCTGCGGCGGGATCGGGCGTTCGCAGCCGAGCACTACCACTTGATCTGCCCCATTCAAGTCATGCGACGCTCGATCCAGCTTCCGTTGCGCCCTCGGACCTGGGGCGGGGCCCGCGCGGGCGCCGGCCGCCCCGCCGGGGCGCGCCGCCGGGTCCCGCACCGTCGCCGCCCGCCGCACGAGGCGCGGTACCCGGTGCACGGCACCCTCCGCGTCCGGGCGGCGCTACCCTCCCTCCGCGGCGCTGGCGTCTTTCGCGCCGTCAGCGACGCGCTGGCCGCCTCCTCGCGCCGCGGCTTCCGCGTGCTCGAGTTCTCGGTCCAGTCCAACCACATCCACCTGCTCGTCGAGGCCGACGATCGCACCCGGCTCTCGCGCGGACTCCAGGGGCTGAAGATCCGCATCGCGCGGGCGGTGAACGGGACGCTGCATCGCCGGGGGACCTTCTGGGCCGAGCGCTACCATGCCCGGGCGCTGGCGACGCCGCGGGAGGTCCGGACCGCGCTGGTCTATGTGCTGCGAAACGGGCACAGGCACGGCACGTGCCGCCGCGGATTCGATCCGTGCTCGTCGGCGGCATGGTTCACGGGGTGGAAATGCTCGCGGCCTCGGCCCATCTGTCTGGCACCGGTCGTGCGGCCGCAGACGTGGCTCGCGTCGGTCGGGTGGCGCCGACATGGGCTCATCGGAATCGCGGAAGAACCGGTCCCCGCCGGGCGGGTAGCTCGGCGCGGAGCGCTGCCATGGTACGCCGGTCGACCCGCGGGCTGCTTCCCGCTTCCCCGCCGCAGGACGTGCGTCACACCCGCGACGCAGGGTCGAGGCGTGCGAGGAGCGCGAGCAGCACGCGGTTCACCGGGACGGGCACGCCCGCACGCGCAGCGGCGCGCACGACGGCGCCGTTGAGGGCATCGTGCTCGAGGCGCCGGCCGCGCCGGTAGTCCTGCAGCATCGAGGTCTCGAAGTCGGGCAACCCCGCGACGCTGTCGGCGAGGACCGCTCCCGTGCGGGTGCGCCGGACCGGGATGCCGAGGGCGGTCGCCACCGCGTCGACCTCCTCCATGGCGGTGACGACGAGGTCGCCGCTCGCCGGGTCGGCGAGCACGTCGGCCACGCTCGACTGGGTGAGCGTGGTGACGGCGTTGAACCCGGAGTTCCAGGCGAGCTTCTCCCAGGCGGGGACGAGGATCTCGGAGTGAAGCTGGTTCGGGACCCCGGCGGCGCCGAGCGCCTCGGCGACGCGCCGTGCGCGCGACGTCTCGCGTCCGTCGGGCTCGCCGAAGACGATGGTGCCACGCCCGCTGTACTCGATCGTCGCTGGGGCGACGAGCGCCACGCCGATGCGAGTGAAGGCGATCATGAGAGGCGGGAGGCCGAGCGCGCGGGCGAGGACCTCCTCGTTCTCGATGCCGTTCTGGAGCGAGAGGACGATCGTCTCCGGACCGACGACCGGACGCAGCGCGGCCGCCGCAGCGGCGGTGTCGTACGACTTGACGCAGACGAGCACGAGGTCGGACCGCGGGGCGTGCGCGGGGTCGCCGACGGCGTGCACGGGTGCCAGGTGGAGGGTGCGCTCGGCGAGCCGCACGGTGAGGCCGTCGCGCCGGAGCGCTTCGAGGTTCTCGCCGCGCGCCACGAAGGTCACGTCGTGGCCGCCCTTGGCGAGGCGCGCGCCGAAATAGCCACCGACGGCGCCGGCTCCCAGGACGAGGATCCGCATCAGTCCCCGACCGTCTCCCAGTGGACGTCCCAGAACTCCGGCACGGGCGGCCGGAGCTCCGTGTGGCCACCGAAGCACTCGAAGCTCGGGCGGTGCCGGAGGCGCTCCTCGAGCAAGTGAAGGTACTCCGCGGTCGTCTGGTCCGGCGGCGGCGTGCCGATATCGACCCGGCTCCGCCGGCGGCAGCGCTTGCACGACACGTCCACCCGCATCGGCAGCGACGGTAGGCCGGGGCGCGCAGCCAGGCAACCCGCCGATTCACGGCGCGATGCGCTCGAACCCTTCGCTCTTCACCAACCCTTCGACCCGCCGGCGAATCTCGTCGCGGATCTCGCGTACGCGCTCGGGCGGCTGTCCCTTCGGGTCCGGCAGGTTCCAGTCCTCCCGGCGCAAGCCCGGCACGAACGGGCACGCGTCGCCACACCCCATGGTGACGAGGAGCTCGGCGCCGGCGGCCAGCTCGGCCGTGAGGAGCCGAGGGGTGACGTGGCCGATCTCGATGCCCGCCTCGCGCATTGTGGCCACGACCTCGGGGTGAACGCGCGAGGCCGGGGCGGTGCCGGCCGAGAGGGCCCGCGCCCTCCTGGGATCGGCGAGCGCGTTGAAGAAGGCCGCGGCCATCTGCGAGCGCCCGGCGTTTTCGACGCACGCGAAGATCACGGTCGTCATGGTCGGCGTACCGGGCCGCTCGATCCTGCTAGGGTTGCCGCGGTACCAGGAGAACCTATCACACATTCACCACCACCACGCTCGGCGTTCCGAATTGTGGTGGCAACGGACCATCGTGCTTTGGACTTTGCCCGAATGCGCATCAGTGCGTCACGAACCCGAGCACGAACCTCTGCGAGTGCAGCGGTGCCCCGCTGCCCTGCGGTGTCGTGACGGCGGACGGCATGTGCGGGGGAACGTGTCCTGCCGGGCAGGCATGCCAACTCTACACCCCAACCCTGCCGAACGGCTGCCCGGACTATCCGCGCTGCGCCTGCATCCTCGCGCAGTAGAAACGCGCACCGAGATGGAGCCGGCGGATGTGCGTAGGTCCGATCCAGAATCAGCTAGTCAGCGGCCCCCTCCCCCGACGCAGTGATCCGTGTACAGCTTGCGCTCCTCCGGGGTCATCGGCGGCGGGGCGACGAAGAACAGCGCGAAGGCTTCGCACTTCACGCCTTTGCAGCTCGTTTGGGAATAGAACCAATTCGGTGAGCTCCCCGTCTCCTTGATGGTCCACCACTTGTCGCTCGCCGCCGGGGACGGGCGAATCGGGCACCGCGCGGGCTGCAATGCCAATCCGCGATGGGTCAACGCGGCGAGCACCGTGTCCTCGCCGATCGCCTCACCCTGGTTGCGGAAGTAGACGTTGGTCACCGTCGAGCGTGTCCCGGCGGCCTTGACGGCGACGCGCCGTCCGGCGATCGTCGCCACACCGTCGCGGGAAAACATCGCGCCGCCGGGCAGTGGCGTGGACAGCATCGTCGGTGGCAGGGGTTGCCAGCGAATCTGCTCGACGGCGTCGAGATCCTTCCACATCGAGCCCACATCCCCTGGCGGGATCAACGCGGCGACGATCTGCGCGAAGGTGTCCTGTGGAGTCTCCGCGTGGACCATCGCGCAGGTCCAGACGAGCATGGCTCGGACGAGGAAGGATCGTCGCACCAGGCGCGCTCGAGGTGCTGTGTCGCGTGCTGGCACGTCCGGAGTACCCTATGGGGTAATCAGGTTCGAGAACGAGGTCTTCGCGTGCGCCGTCTCGGGCTCGTCAATTCCCCGACGCTCGGTCACCAATATCTCCTCCCCGCTCTTCACGAGACGCAGATACCGACTCAGTTCGGCGACGGCTGCCGCGTCCCCTGCGTCCCGAAGTCCACCTTCGGCACCTTCTTCGCCTCCTCCGGCGCCTCGAAGTACTGCTGGGGCTGGAAGCCGAACGCCCGCGCGTAGACCACGGCCGGCACGCTCTTGATGTACGCGTTGTACTCGCGGACCGCGTCGTTGTACCGCATACGCTCGACGGCGATGCGGTTCTCGGTGCCGGCGAGCTCGTCCGAGAGGCGCGCGAACTGCTGGTTGGCCTTGAGATCGGGATAGCGCTCGGCGATGGCGAGGAGTCGCCCGAGGGCGCCCGAGAGCTGGTTGGCGGCCTCGATCCGTTGCTCGCGCGTGCCGCCGGCGATCAGCCGCGCCCGCGCGTCGGCGACCCGGTCGAAGACCTCGCGCTCGTGCGTGGCGTAGCCCTTGGTCACCTCGACGAGGTTGGGGATCAGGTCGTTGCGCCGCTGGAGCTGGTTCTCCACCTGCGCCCACGACGAGTCGACGCGCTCCTTGAGGGTCACGATGGTGTTGTAGCCGCAGCCGCCGAGCAGCGTCGCCAAGAGGACCAGAAGCCTCGCCATGTCTCCTCCTCACCAGCTCCGTCCGGCGCCGCCGCCGCCGAAGCTGCCGCCGCCGAAGCCCCCGAAGCCGCCCCCGCCGCCGCCGAAGCCGCCCCCGAAGCCGCCGAAGGGGCCGACGGGGTAGAAGCCGCCGCGCCGGAAGCGGGCCGGGCCGGTGGACGCCTGATATAGCACGAGCGCTGCGAAGGCGAGGATGATGAGGAGCAGGACCCAGCCCGGGAGCGGGGCCGGGGCCGGAGCACGCGGCCGCGGGGTCCCGGTGAGGACGACGCCGCGCGCGTCGGCGATGCGCGTGGCCAGCGCGGCGACGCCCCGCCACACGCCCTCGTCGATGCGGCCGGCGCGGAAGGCGGGCATGACCTCTCGATCCTCGATCTCGCCGACGAGGCCGTCGGGCAGGATGCCCTCGAGGCCGTAGCCGACCAGGATGCGGAGCTTGCGGTCGCGGGTGGCGACGAGGAAGACGACGCCGGTGTCCTCTCGCTTTCGCCCGGGCTTCCAGGCGTCGGCGATGCGCATGGCGTAGGTGAAGTCGTCGAGGGGCGCCGTCGTGTCGACGGCGACGACGGCGATCTCGGCGCCCGTCTTGTCGCGCAGCTCCTCGTTCAGGCGCTCGATCCGTGCCCGGACGTCGGGGCGGATGACGTGCGGGAGGTCGGTCACGTAGCCCCGCGGCACGGGCACCGGCGGCTCGGCCGCGCGCGCCGCCGTGACGAGCGCCAGGGCGAGGAGCGCGACGAGGCTATGCATCGAGCGCGTCGAGGGCCGCGACGATGCGCTCGACCTCGGCGAGGTAGCCGCCGAACTCCGCGCGCAGCGCGGCGGCGCCGAGCCGGGCTTCGCCGGCGCGGTGGTCGAGGAGCCGCTGCATGACGGGGAGGGGTCCGAGGAGCCGCGCGCCGGCGGCCAGCACCTCGCCGTAGCCGTTCGCCTCCTCGGCGCCGCGCAGCTTGATGAGGTGCCTCAGCACGACGAGGAAGCTCTTCAGCGACTCCACCATGAGCTGCTCGAGCGCGGCCGGCCGTCCCGCCGCGTCGAGGAAGAGCGCGCGCAGCCGGAGAAGCTTGCCCCGGGCCTCGTGCTCGCACTGGCGTCTCAGCGCCGCGCGCTCCACGACGACGGCTGCGAACGGGTCGGCACCGGCGAGCACGCGGTGCTGGCGGCGGATGTCGTCGAGCTCCATGGGGAAGGCGTCGCGCGCCGACTCGAGGTACTCGCGATCGGCGACGAGCGGCAGGGCGAAACGCTTCTTGCGCCACCGGGCGATGACCGGGACGAGCGCCTCGAGCACGTCGGGCGTGACACGCGGCACGACCACGGCGACGTTCAGGTCCGACCGGTGCGTCACCCAGTCGTCGCCCAATGCGCTGCCGTAGAGGACGAGCGACACGAGCCGGTCGCCGAGCGCTGCCTGGACGTCGCGAGTGAAGGCGGCGATCTGCGCCTCGACCGCCGCGTCGGGGCGAGGCATGCGCTGTCCTGATACTGGCGAGGGGCGGGCGCCGCAAGCGACGGTCTATTGACCGAGCGCGCGCGCCCCGTTAGGCGCCGCGCGTGGCGCTCGCCGAGGAGCTTCGTGAAGCCGTCGGCTCGCTCACGGTCTTCGGCCGCTCCGACGCCCGTGCGCGGCCGCAGACGCTTGCCGCGGCGCTCGCGTTCTATCCGGCCGTCGGCCTGCTGCTCGGCCTGGTGGCGAGCGGCGTCGCCTGGGCGGTGGATCAGGGCTGCCCGGGGTTCGCCGGAGCGGCCGGTGTCCTCGTCCTTGCCGCGCTGAGCGGCGCCCGCGTCTCGCGTGCCCTCGCGGCAGCGGGTGCGCTCGGCCTCTCGACGGCGGGGCTCGCGTTCGCGGCCAAGCTGTGGTCGGTCACGGGGCTTCCGGCGCCGGCGCGCACCGCGGCGCTTCTCCTTGCCCCGATGCTCGGCCGCTGGGCGATCGCCGTCCAGTGCTACGGGGGTATGCCCGCCGCGGCCTCCGGGCCTGCGGCGCTCGCGGGCCGAGCACGGTTCCGCGAGTTCGGCATCGCGAGCGTGACCGCCTTCGCCGTGACGCTCGCCGTCGCCGACGCGGCGGGGCTGCTCGTCCTGGTCGCCGCGGCGCTCGCAACGGTGGCGCTGCGCGTCTACGCATACCGCGGTGCCGGCAGGATGACGGAGCGGCTGCTCGCCGCGGCCGCAGAGCTCGTCGAGACGGTGGTGATGGTCGCCTTCGCGCTGCTCGCCTCGCCGCACGAGCCGGGCGCGGCCCTGGCCCGCGGGCCATCTTGACATGGCGCCGGTTCGCGACCATCCCCAGCACGACGGATGGGCTTCTACGCGGACCACATCTTCCCGCGCCTCATGGACTGGACCCTTCGGGGCCCGGTGCACCAGGCCGAGCGGGAGAAGGCTCTCGAGTCCGTCCGCGGTGAGGTGCTGGAGGTGGGGTTCGGCACCGGGCTGAACCTCCGGCACTATCCGCCCGGCGTGACCCGGCTCACGGCCATCGACGTCGCGAAGATGCTCGAGCTCCGGGTCGCGCGGCGCATCGCCGCGGCGCCGTTTCCTGTCGAGCGCGCGCGGCTCAGCGGCGATGAGCTACCGTTTCCCGATGACCGGTTCGATTGCGTGGTGACGACGTTGACCCTCTGCAGCATCAGGGACCCGGTCGCGGCGTTGCGTCAGATCCGCCGCGTCCTGAAACCCGAGGGGACGTACGTGTTCCTCGAGCACGGACGCAGCGACGACGAGCGCGTTGCCCGCCGCCAGGACTTCTTCAACCCCCTCCAGCGACGGGTTGCGTGCGGCTGCAACATCAACCGCCGGATCGACGCGCTCATTCGCGAGGCCGGTCTCGAGGTCCGGAGCCTCGAGCGCTACGTCCTCCGGGGTAATCCCCGGATCATGGCGGAGATGTACCGGGGGACTGCCGGGCGGATGGAGTGATGAGCCTCGAAGAGCTGTCCAAGTGGAGCGGCGAGTCGACGGAGCACCTCCTCGAGTGGCGGTCGCTCGGGCTCGTGGGCGGCGGTCGCGACGACTTCGGCCCCGAGGATGTCGAACGCGCGCGGCTCATTCGCTTCCTCTTGCGCCGCGGGATCCGTCTCGAGGCGATCGTGAAGGTCGACCGTGAGCAGGACCTCCTCGCCTCCCACGTAAGGGCCGCCTTCGCGTCCGGGGTGGGGCGGTCGTACTCCCTGGAGGAAGCGGTCGGCATCGTCAGACTGGACCTCGCGACAGTCCGGAGGTTCTGGCGGTCGATGAGCTTCGGCGCGCAGGGCGAGCGGCTCTACGAGGAGGACGTGCAGGCGCTGAAGACGTTGAAGGTCGCGCTCGACGCGGGGTTTCCGGAGGAGGCCCTGCTGCAGCTGGTACGCGTCTACGCCGACGCCCTCGGGCGCGTCGCGGAGGCAGAGGTCCGCCTCTTTCACTTCTACGTCCACGAGCGGCTGAAGGCGGGGGGACTCGCGGGCCGGGAGCTCATCGAGGCCACCGACGCGTCGGGCGACCGCATGAGACCGATCATCGAGCCCGTGCTGCTGTACTTTCACCAGAAAGGAATGGAGCAGGCGGCGAGGGAAGACGTCCTCCTGCACTGGCAAGAGGAGGCGGGCCTCGAGGGCACGGCGGAAGTGCCGGCGCAGCTGCGGGCAGCGGTGTTCTTCGTCGATCTCTCCAGCTTCACGCCGCTCGCCGAGGCGATGGGCGACGCGGCCGCGGCGGAGGTGCTTGCCCGCTTCTCGCAGCTCGTGCGGGAAGCGGTGAGCCGCTGCGAAGGACGTGTCATCAAACAGATCGGGGATGCCTTCATGCTGGTGTTCTCGGACGCACGCGCCGCAGTCACCTGCGCGCTCGAGATCGAGCAGCGGACGGCGCAGGAGCCCCAGTTCCCAGCCGCGAGGAGCGGCGGTCATTATGGCCCGGTGCTCTACCGCGAGGGCGATTACCTCGGCGTCACCGTGAACGTCGCGGCGCGCCTGGCCGACGAGGCGGGCCGTCATCAGGTGCTGGTGAGCGAAGCGCTCAGGCGGGAGGCCGCCGGCGCGCCGGACGTGGAGTTCGTGCCGCTCGGCAGGCGGCGTCTGAAGGGCGTAGCCGACGAGGTCGAGCTCTTCGAGGCCGTGCGCCGTACGGAGGCCGGGGCAGGCCGGCGCCAGGTCGATCCCGTGTGCGGCATGGAGCTCGGCCCGGGAGAGTCGGCGGCGAGGCTCGTGTTCGACGGGCGCGAGCAGGTGTTCTGCTCGCAGGGGTGCCTGCAGCGCTTCGTCGCGACGCCGGAGCGATACGGGGGATGAGCCCGGCGGCGCTACGGGATTTCCCGCGCTCCCGACGTTCTACCTGCTCGCGCACCAACGGACGAGGGTCTAGCGCACCCACTGGGTTCATCGCGCGGCGGGTGGTACAGCGGGCGCATGCTGACGCTCTACGACGACGTGTTCAGTCCCTACGCGAGGAAGGTGCGCATCGCGCTCTACGAGAAGGGCGTCGCCTTCGAGCGCGTGCGCGCGCTGCACGGCGACTGCAACCGGACCGACTTCCTCCACGTGAACCCCCGCGCGGAAGTGCCGGCGCTCGTCGACGGGGACATCCACCTCTACGACTCGACCGTCATCTGCGAGTACCTGGAGGATTGCTATCCCGCGCCGCCCATCTATCCGCGGGACCCGGCTGCGCGCGCGCAGTGCCGGCTTCTCGAGGACCTCGCGGACACGCAGCTCGACGGCGCGCTCTATGCGGTCGCCATCGTCGAGATGGGGCGAGGCGAAGCGCATCCGGCCATCCACGAGGCCACGGGACGAGACCTTCTTCGCCTCTACGACGAGCTGGAGCGCCGGGCGCGCGAGCCCTTCTTCTGCGGCGACTTCTCCGTCGCGGACATGGCGCTCGCGCCGCACCTCATGGCCGCGATGTTTCTCGGCTTCCCGCTCGACCCGTCACGGCACCCGAAGGTCACGGCGTGGATGGACCGCGTGCAGGCGCGGCCCTCGGTCGCCCGCGACAACGCGGACGTGATGGAGACGCTACAACGGCTCCAAGCCGCGGGACAGCCGGGCTTCGACCCGTACCGGGTGCAGTGGAGAAGCGACCGGCTGGAGTGGGTGATGAAGAACGGCCTCGCCGAGTGGTTCATGGAGGAGGTGCGAGCCGGCCGCGTCTTCTTCCCGCTCTCGCTCGGGTAGAGAGTGCCGCGCAGCGGGGCCGGGATGTACGGTCTTCTCCTCGCGCTCGTCTCCGCCGCGCTCTTCGGCGCTGCGACGCCGGCTGGCAAGGTGCTGCTGGCCGACTTCACCCCCTTTCAGCTCGCCGGGCTTCTCTACCTCGGGGCGGCGCTCGGTGTCGGTCCCATCGCCGCGCTCGACCGTCGGGCCACACCCGGGCTCGACCGCACGAACCGCATGCGTCTCGCGGGCGCGGTGTTGTTCGGTGGCATCGTGGGCCCGGTCCTCCTCCTCTTCGGGCTCCGATTCACGGCCGCGGGGTCCGTCGCCCTGCTGCTGAACTTCGAGATGGCGGCGACGGCGGTGCTCAGGGTGGCGCTCTTCGGCGAGCATCTCGGTGGGCGAGGGTGGCTCGGCGTGGCCGGCGTCGTCGCCGCCGGAGGCGTGCTCGCATGGGCGAGCGGATGGCCGGGAGCGGTCTCCGCGTCGTTGGTCGCGGGTGCGTGCGTCTGCTGGGGGCTGGACAACAACCTGACCGCGCTCATCGACGGCATGTCACCGAGCCTGACCACGTTCGGGAAGGGCATCATCGCGGGCACGACGAATCTCCTCCTGGGCGCCTGGCTCGCTCCGCTCACCGCTCCGGCGTTCCACGTCGCGGTCGCGCTCGTCGTCGGCGCACTCTGCTACGGCGCGAGCATCGCGCTCTACATCACGGCCGCCCATCACGAGGGCGCCACGCGGACGCAGGCGGTCTTCGCGAGTGCGCCGTTCATCGGCGCCGCGTTGTCGTGGCTCGTGCTCGGGGAAACGCTGGAGGGGCCGTACCTTCTGGCGGGTAGTGTCTTCGTTTCGTCCGTCGCCCTGCTCCTGCTCGACCGCCACGATCACTTCCATGCCCACGAGCCGCTCGCCCACGTCCACAGCCATCGGCACGACGACGGCCACCATCTCCACGAGCATCCGGGGCTGCCGGCGTCCGAGCGGCACTCGCACTGGCACGAGCATCAGCCGCTGGGGCACGTTCACCCGCACGGCTCGGACCTCCATCACCGACACGGACGGTGAGACGCCGGGCTCATCACACGCAGTGCTGCATGAATCTGCCCTCGACGCCTCGCAGACACCGGGTCAGTTGGTGACGTTGACCAGCGTCATCATCCCTGACTCGGCGTGCTCCAAGACGTGGCAGTGCAGCATCCATGTCCCGCGGTCCTGCGGGACCAGCCCAACGTCCACCGTCTCCTTCGCATGCAGGAGGACGGTATCGCGCCAGAAAGGCTCCTCGACGCGTTCGCCGTTGCGGGCGAGCACCTTGAAGAACTGCCCGTGGATGTGCATCGGGTGCAGCCGGAACGAGTCGTTCGCGAAGCGAAGCTTGCTCCACTCGCCGTACGGCAGGGTTTGCATGTTCCGCGGCCGTGCCCCGTGGTCCGCGTGGTCGTAGGCCTCACCGTTGATCGTCCACTGGATGCCGAACGGGCCGCCCGCGCGTGCGTCGAGCCGATACTCGGCGCGGGTGGCGAGCTCCCGCGTGTTCCCCCACGCGGGCACGTGTGCGCGCGCCGGCGAAGCGAAGTCCGGCGTAGCGACGACCGCGTCGGTCACGACGATCTCGGCGAGGGGGATGGGCTGCTGGGTGAAGCGGTCTACCACCACGACGCGTTGCCCGCCCCGGTTGGCGGCAACGGTGATGTCGAGATCCAGCCGGTTGCCCGGTGCTAACTCGAATCCGACGGGGTCAATCGGCCGCGCCGCGTACATGCCGTCGACGGCGATCACCTTGGCGTCGAGCCCAGAGAGGTCCGGTCTGAAGACGCGACCGTTGGCGACATTCAGCAGCCGGAGCCGGATCCGTTCGCCGGCCTTGACGAAGAGCTGCTCGCGGGTCCGGCCATTCACCGTGACGACGTTGCCCCAGCGGCCGTCGTGGGCGAGGTCGTGGCGGGTGTTGAACTGCGGGAAGATTTCACCCTCCGATGTCAGCAGCCAGTCGTCGAGCACCCACATCACGTCCTGCGAGTAGGGCCGCGGTTCGACATCCTCGACGACGAGCACCCCGAACAGCCCCCGCTCGACCTGCTCGCTGGCTCTCACGTGGGGATGGAACCAAAACGTCCCAGCATCCTTCGGGGTGAACTCGTAGACGAACGTCTCGCCCGGTTGGACGGCAGGCTGCGTCACGCCCGGTACCCCGTCCATGGCGTTCGGCACACGCACCCCGTGCCAGTGGATCGTCGTGGGTTGAGGAAGCCGGTTGGTCAGCGTCGCCCGGACGGTCTCGCCAAGCCGAACACGAAGCACGCGTCCCGGGACCTGTCCGTTGTAGGCCCACACCTGGAGCGGCCGGCCGTCAAGCAGCGCGACGGTGGCCGGGGCGGCCGTCAGCGAAAACTCGCGGGTAACGCCAACGGGAGTGGCATCGGCGGGGTAGGAGCCCGCGAACTCCCGTAGCTCTGGCGAGCTCCTGCACGATACCAGCGCTCCGAAGAGGGCCGCGCCGCCGACTGCAACGAGGCAGACGCGCGGGGTTCCGACGGTTCCCATCTGGGGCCGGGGTAGCAGTCGGCAGCTCGAGAGACAAACGTGGCTCCCAACCCGAATCCGCAAGAGGAACGACGCGGCTGGAACGCGCTCCGCGCTAGCGCCTCACGGGGTCGCGTAGGCCGCGTGCGCATGAGGGTACTCGCCGCAGCCTCGACCGCGTATGTCGCTTGGGACCAGTATCGGAATGATCCCAAGCCGACGGGGATGGGTTCACTCTCCGAACGACCTCGGCAACAGCTCGCCCGCCTCCCGCATGGCCGTGATGATCGCGCGCTGCCGCGGTGTCCACGCGCCCCGCATGGCGCGCGCTTCCTGGACGAGCATCCGTTCCTGGTCGTAGTCCTCCTTGGCGACGTGGAAGGTCTTCATGTTCGCCTGGCGACCGCTGTAGTCGAGCGGACGAGGCAGGTCCGGGCCGGTGTAGCGGTACGCCAGGTTGTCGGCATACGCGATCTTGTTGGCGAGCATGTCGAGCGCGGGGACGAGCTCGCGCGGTCGTCCCTCGGCATCGGCGCGCAGGCGGGCGTCGAGCTCGAGGATGCCCGGGATCGAGACCCGCCGGCGCAGCCGGTTCTCGGACACCTCGTACTCGATCCGCTCGACCCGCCGGACGGTCACCCGTGGCCCGAGCCACCGCGCCAGGAGAGGGGCGAAGAAGATCCGCGGCATCAGCATGTTCTCGGCGACAGCGACCATGGCGGCCTGCACCTCGTCGGGCGTGCCGGCCTCGCCGTAGACGATGATCCAGGCGCCGCGCTGCATGTCCGCGACGTCGACGAACTTGAGACCGTCGAGGCTGACCGAGCCATAGTGACCCCGCACGACGTGCACGAAGGTGGCCGCCTCGCAGTCCGGGTGTGTCGGGCGGCGGCCCGACCGGCACGGGCAGGGCGACGCGCACGGGCAGAGCGTCATCGAGAAGCCCGCGAGCGACCACGGCGGCACGCGATGCCAGTAGGCCAAGGGCACGCCGATCGCGACCGCCAGGACGAGCGCAGCGAACGCTCCCAGCATGCGCGCGATGGCGGGGCGCGCGAGGCCCATGGCCTCCTATGCGATGTACCTGGGTTGTCGTGTCAAGCGTAGCACGAAGGAGTCAGGACATTCCCGAGTTCCGTTCCGGGTGTCTCCCAATTTGAAGCCTCTCGCGCGCAGCCTACGATAGCGCCCAATGCCCCGCATCGGCCGCAGTGAAAGCCGGCCTGCACGACGCGAGGCCGCAGCGCTGGCGTTGGCTCTCGTGGCCGCCGCCGGGTTCGGTACGGCCAGGCTCGCGTCGGCTCGGCGAATCTGTTGTCCCAGGCTCCAGGTGGTGGGGATTCCGGCAGATGTCGGCGCGCGCCCGGCGCGCTGTACCGATGGCGATCCGTTCTGCGATGCCGACGGGGCCGCTGACGCCAAATGTGATTTTCGAGTCCGCCTCTGCTTCGACGGAGGCCCGGGCGAGGAATGTGATCCGGACGACGTGAAGCGCATGAGCATCGTGCCCACTCGGGGGCTCGAGGCGCTTTCCGCGTCGCTCGACGCGCTGAAGGCCGCGATCGTCAACGCGCCGCGTCTGTCGGCCTCATTTCGACGCCGCTACCTGCACGACGACGCCCTTGGACGGGATTCCGTCCACCATCGCAAAGAGCAGGTAGTGTCCGAGCGGCAGCAAGTTCGGGTCAAATTCCTGGTGGGCGATTTGGACGTCTACCAAACATGTCGGCGACGCGCCGCCATCGAACCGTTGCTGGATCGCAGAGGTCGGTCCACTTCACGATTGCGAGGACGTCGGGGACGGGCGTGGGCGCCTCCAGCTAATACGGACCGTCGATGGACCGGAAGGACGGCGCGCACGTCATCAAGGCGCGGGTCGCTCCTCATGCGGCGCGGCCCGTTGACAGGAAATCGCCACACCGGGATGATCGCGCGCGGTGAGGCGGCGAGCGGTCAATATCGCGGCAGCGGTGCTGCTCCTCGGACTCGTGGGGCACGGCCAGTGCGACCACTGCGACGAGCGTCCTCGGCAGTCCTGTCACCAGGCCGGCGGCCATGGCGGGCGTCACGACCAGGCTCCGCGGCCGCGCTCGCCCGGCTGCTCGTGCCCCGCTCACCACGTCTGCGGCGTGCTCCAGGCCCCGCAGATCCTCGTGCCCGCATCGCTCCGCTCCACAACTCGGGCGACGGAGGTGGCCGCCGTCCTCACGCGGAGCGCGGTGATCGACGTCCAGGCGGGCATCCGCGTTCGCCCCGTCGGTCGCGCCTCACCTCCAGCGCATCACGCCCCGCTGTTCATCGCGCATCGCTCCCTGTTGATCTGATCGGTCTCCTCGACTGCCTGTAGAGATGCGCCGTCGGCGGCGTTTTTGCCGCCGGGCGGTGCTCGATTGCTCGTGCGCTTCGCTCCTATTCGGGAGCGAGCGGAGGGTGGAGGAGCCCGCATGAAGTCACGCCTGAACTGGCTTGCGTTCGCGACCACGCTCGTGCTCGTCGGCTGCGCGGCGCACACGGCGTTGGCCCCGCTCGATCCGACTCATCCCGCGAGCCCCGACGCGCCGGAGGCACCGATGCCGGAGCCCGCCATGGTGCTCCATCAGTCCGCGCAGTCGGAGAGTCCTCCATCGCCGCACCAGGGTCACGTGCGCATCGGCGGAGCCATGAATCCGTCCACTGGCCATTCGGAGTACACATGCCCGATGCACGGCGACGTCCGGCAGCCGGGCCCCGGACGCTGCCCGAAGTGCGGGATGACGCTGGTTCCAGCCGACGACGGCGAAGGGGAGGATCAGCGATGAGGGCTGCGAGCGCCGCCCTGCTACTGGTGGCCACTGCCGGCTGCGTGAGGGTTCCCCGCGGCGCGGGCTTCGACGATGTCCAGCGCTCCCTCTCCACGCGGACGTCGGCTCGCGTGAGCTGGAACCAGGGTACGTCCGCGGACGCGGCGGTGGCAGAGCGCGTGCGCGAACTGCTCGCCGCGGAGCTGACGCCCGAGGGCGCCGTGCAGATCGCGCTCTTCAACAACCCGGCCCTGCAAGCCACTTACGAGCGGCTCGGCATCGCGCAGGCGGACTTCGTGCAGGCCGGGCTCTTCCCGAACCCGGTGCTCCACGCGAGCGTGCGGTTCGGCGTGGCGGGGCCGGGACCCGGCGCCGAGCTGAGCCTGCTCCAGGACTTCATCCGCATCCTCGAGGTTCCGCTCCGCAAGCGGGTGGCGGCCGCGGAGCTCGAGGCGACGAAGCTCGAGGTCGCACAAGCCGTCATCGACCTCGCCGGAAACGTGAAGACCGCCTTCTACACGCTCCAGGGCGCCGAACAGATGCTGGAGCTCCGGCGGACTGTGGCGCGCGCGACCGAGCTTTCCGCCGAGATCGCGGCCCGACAGCGCGAGGCCGGCAACATCACGGACCTCGACCTGGCGAGCGAGCGGGCGCTGGCCGACGAGGCGAAGCTCGACCTCGCTAAGGCGGAGGCCGACGTGCTGGCCGGCCGCGAAGAGCTGAACGCGCTCCTCGGCCTGTGGGGGGCGAACACGGCCTGGAAGGTCGCCCCGCGGCTCCCCGGTTTGCCGACGGAGGACATGCGCCGCCAGGGGCTGGAGTCCCTGGCCGTGTCGCACCGCCTCGACCTCGCCGCGGCACGACAGGCGGCCGAGGCGCAGGCGCGCTCCCTCGGACTCGCGCGCGTGACGGCGCTCTTCCCGGACGGGGTGTTCGGTGGCGAGGCCGAGCGCGAGCCGGAGGGCGAGTGGTCCGCAGGACCCGCCGTCGAGTTCTCAACGCCGATCTTCGACCAGGGACAGGCGGCGGTGGCGAAGGCCGTGGCGGAGTTGCGAGAGCGGCAGCGGCGGTACGCGGCGCTCGCGGTCCACATCCGCTCCCAGGTGCGGCGCTCCGCCACCCGCATGGAGTCGGCGCGCAGGCGCGTGGAGTACTTCGAGACGGTCGTCCTGCCCCTCCGCCAGCAGATCGTCGAGCGGACGCAGCTCCAGTACAACGCGATGCAGGTCGGCGTCTTCCAGCTGCTCCAGGCGAAGCGGGACGAGATCGAGGCCGGCAGGGCGTACGTCGAGACGCTCACGGATTACTGGCTCGCACGCGCGGAGCTCGAGCGGGGGGTGGGCGGCGACCTGCCCGCGGGTCCGACGCGCCCGTCCGCGCCCGGTGCCGCACCGGCACCGCCGGCCGAACACGAGCACCACATGCACCACGGAGGAGGCCAGTGATGGTGTCGAGAAGAGAGATGATGATCAGGGGAGCCGCGGTTGCTGGTGGCCTGGCCCTTCTGCGCGCCCGTGCGGCGCGCGGGGCAGACGTGCCGGGTGTCGAGCGGCCACGGAAGGGGACCGCGGCGGAGACCGGGACACCGAGTGGCGAGCAGACCGCGGCACCGCCAGGTGAGCCCGGTCGGGACTACACGCCGGTGGTGGTCCCGGACGGGACGACGCTGCCGTGGAAGGCCCTCAACGGCGTCAAGGTCTATCACCTCGTCGCGGAGCGCGTCCGCCGCGAGTTCGCGCCAGGGTTCGTCGTCGAGTGCTGGGGCTACAACGGGCAGACGCCCGGCCCGCTGATCGAGGCCGTCGAGGGCGACCGCGTCCGGATCTACGTGACGAACCGCCTGCCGGAGCCGACGAGCGTCCACTGGCATGGCATCACGCTGCCGAACGGAATGGACGGCGTCTCGGGCCTCAACCAGCGCGCGATCCCGCCCGGCAAGACTTTCAAGTACGAGTTCACGCTGCGCCAGTCCGGTACCTTCATGTACCATCCGCACTTCGACGAGATGGTCCAGATCGGCATGGGGATGCAGGGTGTGTTCGTCATGCACCCGCGAGGCGCGGGCGCCCCGCGCGTCGACCGGGACTTCGCCATCATGTTGAACGAGTGGACGATCAAGCCCGGCACGAACAAGTCCGACACGACCGAGCCGAGCGACTTCAACGTGCTGACCTTCAACAGCAAGGTCTTCCCGGGGACGGGCCCGCTGGTCGCGAAGCTCGGTCAGCGCGTCCGCATCCGCCTGGCGAATTTGAGCGCGCTCGACCACCACCCGATCCACCTCCACGGCTACCAGTTCCGCATCGCGGCGACCGACGGCGGCCGAATCGCCGAGCAGGGTCAGTGGCCCGAGACGACCGTGGTGGTCCCGGTCGGCAGCACGCGCGACATCGAGTTCGTCGCCGATCAACCCGGAGACTGGGCCCTTCACTGCCACATGACGCACCACACGATGAACCAGATGGGCCACCGGGTCCCGATCATGCTCGGCGTGAACACCGACGACCTCGACGCGAAGGTCCGGCAGCTGCTTCCCGATTACATGACGATGGGCAGTACGGGGATGGGCGAGATGGCGCAGATGGGAATGGCCGTGCCGCGGAACAGCATCCCGATGGTCGGCGGGAAGGGGCCGTTCGGCCCGATCGACATGGGCGGCATGTTCACGGTCCTCAAGGTCCGGGACGGCATCACCAGCTTCGACGATCCCGGCTGGTACGAGCATCCGGTCGGCACGGTTGCGGAGCTGGCGAAGGCGGACGAGCTGCGCGCGGACGGCATTCGCGTGCCGACGTCCACGACGCGTACAGGAGGAACACGATGAAGCTCCTCGGAGTCGCGATAATGGTGCTCGTGCCGATCGTGGCGCTCGGCCACGAGGCGCGGCTACACCGCGGGAAGCCGACTGAAGGGGAGGTGGCGTCCGTGCAGGGCGACCACCTGTCCCTCAAGACCGCCGCGGGCTCGGTCCCGGTGACGCTCACGGACGAGACGAAGGTCGAGCGCGAGAGCCAGCAGGCCACACGCGCCGACCTCGCGCCGGGCACGCACGTCGCCGTGTTCGGGACGAAGCTGCCGACCGGCGAGCTGGTCGCTCGGGAGATCGTGATCGAGGGCGGAGCACATCACGGGTCGAAGGCGACGCCGTGATCGAGGTCTCGCCGTTCGCCGGGTGAACCGAATGATGCGCGCCCTCGGGCTCGTGGTCCTGTTTCTGATCGCGTGTGCGGGTGTCCTCCTCGTGTACGTGCGGCAGCACGGGTTCAGCGCGCGGGCGAAGCCCTCGGCCGTCGAGACGTTCCTCGCCCGGAAGGTCCGCTCGCTCGCCACCCCGGCCGGGGTGAAGGCGATGCGGAACCCGCTCAGCCCGACGCCGCTCAACGTGGCCGAAGGGCGGGACCACTTCGCCGACCACTGCGCGATCTGCCACGCGAACGACGGGAGCGGGAAGACGATGATCAACGAAGGTCTTTACCCGCCCGCTCCCGACCTGCGGGACCGGGACACGCAGCAGCTCTCGGACGGCGAGCTGCTCTCGATCATCAAGAACGGCATCCGCTTCACCGGGATGCCCGGCTGGGGTGGCGAGGACAACGAGAACTGGAAGCTGGTGCTCTTCGTCCGCCACCTCCCGGAGCTGTCCGACAAGGAGCTGGAGCTGATGAAGGAGGTCAACGGACTCGACACGCCAGCGGCGCACCACGGCACGCACCAGAAGGAGTGAAGACGACGGAGCCGCAGCCTTACGTTCCGGCACTCGGGTTCGACGGACTGCGTGATGGGGGGCCCGAGAGGGGCCCGTGGCCTTGCGGTGGATGTTCACGAACGGCTACGTTGTGAACATGGCGATTCGCCACAAGCACCTCAAACTCGACCAGCGCAAGATCGACAAGGCGCGCCGCATGCTGGGCACGAAGACCGAGCAGGAAACGCTCGACCGTGCCCTCGACATGGTCCTCGCCGAGGACCGTATCGTCCGCATTCTGCGGCGCGGGAAAGCGATGGGCGGGTTCGAGGACGTGTTCCGGCGTGGATGACCAAGCTTTTCCTGGATACGAATCTCTATGTGGGGTGGCTCAACCACGGGCTGCACGAGGCGTTGATGGTGGGGCCCGGATTCGTGCGCTACCTGAGCTCTGTCGTTCAAATGGAGCCGCGAGTGGGAGCCGCAACGCGTCCGGCCCGCCGGCTGCTCGACCAGCTCATCCGCGCCCATGCCGCGTCGGCGAGGCTGGTCGCTCCGTCAGCGCCCGTCTTCGACGAGGCAGGGCTCGTGCTACGAGCCTTGCGCATGGCGGGACGGGAGGTACGGTACGCCTCGCTCGTCAATGACGTCCTGATCGCCCTGACGGCCCGACGGCTGGGCGCCACGCTCTACACAGGTGATGCGGAGCGCTTCAGGGCGATCCGAGGCGTACGTGACTTCTCGCTCGAAGTGGTCGAGACGCGGAAGCCAGGGTAGCCGGCGCAGGGCCCTATGGCGCTGCGGCCTGCTCTCATCAGACGCTGCCCGGATCCCGCACTTCCGCATAGGTGCCCGGGACCGATCGCGGGTCGTCCGGCTTGCGCGCGAGTGCCGTGGGAAAGGCGGACGCTAGCACCCAGAGGTTCGCGCCCAGATCGCGGTGACGTGCTCGAGCGCTCCGTGCACGGCTCCCGGGGATTGGCCGCTGGCCTGTAACCGCACCCTCGGGATGGGGAGGGATCGGCGTAGAGTCGCGGGGCCGGAGTCTGATAGCGAGGTTGCGTGAACTCGGCGCCTGATGGGGGCTCTGCTCGTCGCGACGTGCGGACCGCGGCCGCGATCAGCGCTGTCCTCGCGACATCGGTGCTGGCGCTCTACGCGCAGACACGCGACTTCGGATTCATCAACCTGGACGACTACTACTTGCTCGTGCACCGCCCGATCGTCAGCGACGGGCTCAGCTGGCACGGGCTCTGGTGGGCGTTGTCGTCGGTCGAGGCCGACTGGCGTCCACTCACGTGGCTGTCGCACATGCTCGACTTCAGCGTCTTCGGGTCGGACCCGGCGCCGCAGCACCTGGTGACGGCCGGAATTCACGCCGCCAACGGCGTCCTCCTCTTCCTGGCCCTCCGGGCGCTGAGTGGCGACCTCTGGCCCAGTGCGTTCGCGGCGGCGCTATTTGCGCTTCACCCGCTGCGCGCCGAGTCGGTCGCATGGATGAGCGAGCGCAAGGACGTCCTGAGCGGTCTGTTCTGGATGCTCACGCTCCTGGCCTACGCGGCGTACGGACGACGGCCATCGAGGACTCGTTACGCGCTCGTCGGTGCCGCATTCGTCTCCGGCCTCATGTCGAAGACGATGCTCGTCTCGCTGCCGTCTGTGCTGCTGATGCTCGACTTCTGGCCGCTCGGGCGGCTCCGGTCGGCGCGGGACCCGGTGTTCGGTGCGGTGGGCGGGTACTCGCCCGCGGCGGCCGGAGGAAGCGCCCGTTCCCGGCTTCCCGTCAGCCGCCTGGTCGTCGAGAAGCTGCCGCTCGTCGCCATCTCCGCCGCAGCGGCCGCACTCACGCTGTTTGCGCAGCAGGGGATGGACGCGGTGCGATCGCGCGATGAGCTGCCGATCGCGTGGCGGATCATCAATGCTCCGCTCGCCTACTGCACGTACCTGTACCAGACCCTGTGGCCGGCGCGTCTGGCGGTCTTCTATCCGCATCCAGGGATGATCCCCGGCACGCGCGTCGGCGACTACCTGTGGCCGGCGGCGGGGGCGACCGTGCTGCTCGCGACCATTACGGTGCTGTGCGTTGCGGCGGCGCGGCGTCGGCCGTACCTCCTCGTCGGCTGGCTCTGGTATCTCGTCACGCTGCTACCCGTCATTGGCATCATGCAGGTGGGGGAGCAGTCGCACGCCGATCGCTTCACCTACCTGCCCATGATCGGCGTGTACGTCATGGCCGCCTGGGGGCTGCACGACGCCATCTCGCATCGGCCAGCGCTGCGGGGGCCCGCCGTTGTCGGCAGCGCACTCGTGTTGGTCGTCCTCGCCGCCTCGAGCTGGAGGCAGATCGGCACCTGGCAGAACAGCCGACGGCTGCTCGAGCAGGCCATCGCGGTCACCGATCGGAACTATTTCGCTCACCAGACCCTCGGCAACGCATTGCTGGACAGCGGTGACTTCGAGCCTGCGCAGCGGCACCTCGAGGAAGCGCTGCGCATCAAGCCGGACTCGGCGTACGCGCTGGAGCAGCTCGGCGCGCTCCTTGAGCAGCGTGGCGACCGGCGCGCGGCGGCGGACTCCTACGAGAAGGCCCTGCGACTGGGCTGGAAGTCGTTTTACGCGCGCCTCCACCTCGCTGCCATCCGCCGTGACGAAGGCAACCTCGACGCGGCCATCGCGCTGTGGACCGCAGAGCTGCAGGACGAGCCCGACAACGCCCAGCTACGCGTCGACCTCGGGACCGCGCTCGTCCAGCAGCGGCGCTACGCCGAGGCCATCATCCATCTCCGGCGCCTCGTCGAGCTCGCGCCCAACGCGCCCGAGGCACACAACGCGCTCGGTGTCGCGCTCGCCAAGCACGGCCAGCTCAACGAGGCGGCGGTGCAGTTCGAGCAGACCCTCGCGCTGAGTCCCGGGCAGCCGGACGCGACCCGCAATCTGCACTGGGTGCGGGCGCAGGGCCAGGACCAGGACCTCGGCCGCTGATCCCGATCGACGATCCGTGCTCGAAGGATCCCCGCAACGACGCCGTGGGTCGATCAAGCCATAGCGGGCCGCGCCGCGGGACCGCGAGGTGGGTGCGCCGGTCGACCCCCGCCGTATGCGAGCTCCGTATAAGCGACCGGAGGGAATCGGACGCGGGGGGCCGGGTCTGATAGGGCGGGTTACCTATCTATGGCGCTGCGGCCTGCTCTCATCAGACGCTGCCCGGGATCCCGTACTCGCCGTCCCTACGACTTGACCCTCACCCCCGTCTCCTCCCGGACGTCGGGACGATCGCTGATCGGAGACGATCCGATGGTCGAGTCCACGTTGAACTATGGCAAGCTGCACGTGGCGGATTGGGGGCGTCCTCAGAACGCGCTCATGTGGCTCGCGTCGCTCGGCATCCGACTCCTCGACGGCGCTGAGACGACCGGCGACAACCTAGGCGGGAGGCTTCCCGCGCTGATGGAGGAGGCCGGGTTCATCTCCGTCGCCGAGATGGACCGGCTGATGACCGCGTTCGGCACGCTGGCCCTCTACCGAGCAGCAGTGCCGTCCGCGGCATCTCCGACCTAGCGCGAACGCCCGGAGCGCAGGCATCGCCGAGCGGAGAGGGGCTTGACCCCGTACCATTCGCGCGCCGGGTCTGTTGTGCGGAGTCGCCTACGCGGCCGCATCCTTGACTGCCTCGATCATCTTGACGATGTCGAGGTAGACATTCTCAATCCGTCGCAGACGGAATCCCGCCTTCTGGACGTTCCCGACGGTGTCTCGGTTGAGGTCGGGGCCCAGGCGGCTGGAGAGAGGCGTCATCAGATCCAGGAGGATGCCGAACGGCCCGATCGCACTGCGAACGTGCTCGAACATGAGGATCTGCCCGCCCGGCTTCAACACCCGATGGAGTTCACGCAGGCCGACGACCGGTCGCGGCACGGAGCAGAAGGTGCACACGGTGGCCACGGTGTCGAAGGTGGCGGCCGGAAAGTCGAGGTTGCACACGTCCATCTCGCGGAGATCGATCGATCCCTGATACGCGGCTGCCTTGCGGGCGGCTCGTTCGAGCATCCGCGGACTGATGTCGATCGCGATCAGCTGGAGGTTCGGCGGGAAGAACTTGAAGTCATTGCCCGTGCCCGCCGCCACCATGAGCGTCGCGCCGCGGATCTTCTGGAAGAGCCGGCGCTTGTGCGGTCCGAGCCGCCGATCGTCGGCGAAGGTGAAGAGATCGAAGGTGCGACTCGCCGCGTCCCATTTCTCCTGGGTGACTCTGTCCGTCATGGCGCCCTCCTCTCATTCTCCAACGTCGAGGACCGTGCCGCGGAGGATCGCGTCGTAGACCTTGACGCCGAGCACGACGACGACGCCAAAGATCGCCCCGACGCCGGCGGCCGCAGCGTGGGTCGCCGAACCGGCGGCCATCGAGTCGCGCATGCCGAAGAACATCCCGCCGTACATCCCGATCAGCGATGCCGGCATCATCGTCTCGAACATGCCGAGGCAGGGTGACAGGACGAGACCAACAACCAAGTGGAGGACCATCCCTGCTGCCATCCCGACCAACATGGCTATGACCATGTCCATTCCCGGCCAGGTGATGGCCCGTACCACCAGCGCGGTGACAATCCCGAGGATGCTTCCGGCGAGGTAATCTCCGATCGTGAAGAGCATACGAGACCTCCTTGCTTCACCGAGCGCCGCGATCCGCGTGGCGCCGTGAAGGGGGGCGCGTTCGGGCGGGCGGTGAGCCCCGATTCGCCGCTGACCGGCCGCCCGAGCCTGCAGCTCCGTCGGCGAGTCGCAGCAGCTCCTTGACAACCTGCCTCCGTTGGGACGAGACGAGCGGCGAGAGCTTCAGCAGCTCATAGAGCCATAGGCCTTCGGTTGCCAGCCAGACCACTGCCGCCTGTGCGAACGGGAGCTCAGAGGCTGCCAATTCTTCGACGTAGCGCCGGTGATGTTCACGCACGGGCCTGAGCAGCTTGGGGTCGTTGGCGATCGCCGCGAGCAGGGCTCCGGCGGCGGTGTTGTTGCTGCCCTCGGTCGCGAGCGCCGTTGCAACGTACGCCTTGAGGCCCGCCGCTCGTCCACCACCCGAGCTCGCTCTCGCAGCCTCCTTGGCCTGATCGAAGCGCTCGCACAGTCGCGCAATCAGGCCTTCGAGCAGCGCTCCCTTGCTGGGGAAGTTATAGAGCAGGCCACCTTTGCTGACGCCTGCGCGTTCGGCGACGGCATCTAGCGTGACGCGGCTCGCGCCCGCGTCGAGCGCCAGCGCCTCCGTGGCGTCGAGAATGAGATCGCGAGAATTGGAGCGTCGTTTCATTGACTATACCGTCTGGACGGTTTAGGTACATCGCCTGGGTTCGCGCGTCAAGGCATTCCGGACCGGGTGTGTGCATCGGCTGGTGAGTTCACGAGAAGCGGGCGGCTGCTGTGTGGCGGGCCTGGCAATGGAGGACGCCGGACTCCGCTCCGGCGCTGGTCTACCCAAGAGGGCTGTCCTACCGCGAGCGAACCGTTCGCGGTAGGCAAGGTTGTGCCATGAATCGCGGTTCAGGTACGACGACGTGGCGCGCGTCGGCTGATCCAGACTGTTCTTACGCCGCGGAATCGACCTGCAAACCATCGCTGAGGTGGCCGGGGGGCCCGTGTTCAGCCGCTTGCTCAGCGGCTATCTGGACAAGTTCGCTTCCGCGTCACCTGGACCTGCGTTCTCCTGACAGGTGCGGCGGACAGGCTCGGCTTGGACGTGACGGTCTTGCGAAGGTTCCATTCGTGGGGCTCCGTGGGGGGCATTGACCCTGTACTACGGTACTGGGTGTAGGATGCCAACTCGAGGTGAGCGAGATGGAAGGTCTCAGGACCGGCGAGTTGGCGATCCAAGGCGGCGTGAACCTGGAGACCATCCGGTACTACGAGCGCCGGGGCCTGCTCCCGAAGCCGCCGCGTACATCCGCCGGCTATCGCGCGTTCGATGCTGAGGCCGTGCGTCGGCTGCGTTTCATAAAGCAAGCGCAGGCGCTCGGGTTCTCGTTGAAGGAGGTCCGGGAGCTGCTCGCGCTGCGGCTGAATCCACGCACGTCGTGCGCCGATGTGCGCCGCCGCGCGGAGGCGAAGATCGCGGACATCGAGGAGAAACTTCGTGGCCTGCGCGCCATGAAGAAGGTCCTCGTGCGTATCACGGCAGTGTGTGCGGGTCGCGGGCCGGTGAGCGAGTGCCCGATCCTGGAGAGCTTGGAGGAGCGCGGCCGGTGACCGTCGAGCTGGTGTACGACCCTGACTGCCCGAACGCCGCCGAGGCGCGCACGAATCTCCGGCGTGCTCTCGTCGAGGCGGGGATCGCGACACAGTGGGTGGAATGGAACAGGTCTGCGCGCGGGACCCCGGCGCGTGTCAAGGGTTTCGGGTCGCCCACGGTCCTCGTCGACGGACGCGACGCGGCAGGCGCGCAGCCGAGCGAGGCCGCGTGCTGGCGCATCTACGAGTTCGCGGGGGGGCGAGGAGCGGTGCTCCGCCGGCCGAGCTGATCGCCTGCGCCTTGGTGGCGGCCAAGCGGCGCGAGCGGCCGAGCGGGGCGGCTCGGGCGCTGGCCGCACTCCCAGCGGCCATCGCGCTCGTGCGTCTGGCGAGCCCCGCCGGCGGGTTGGCAGCTGCTGAATCCATACCTGCGGCTTCTTCCGCCGGTACCGTCGCGATCCCCATCGAGGGCATCCTGCGCATCATGCGCGGCGCAGGTGAAGAAGGCTCTGCGGGCCCTCGACGGTGTAAGCGACGTTGAGGTCAGCCTGGAGCATCGTATCGCTCGCGTTCGCTATACCGCGGACAAGGTCAAGCCCGAAGACTTGGTCGGCGCCATCGACCGCCTCGGCTACAAGGCGGGGCCACCGACCCTTGCGGACGACGCACCATGACCCTGGAGGAGTTCCTCGCGCGGTTCACGACCGGCCTCGCCGACGGCTCCGTGTGGATCGTGGCGCTGCTCGCGGGCGTCACGTCGAGCAGCGTCTGTCCCTGCACGCTGCCCGTCGGCCTCGGCATGGCGGGCGCGGTCGGCGCGGCCGAGAGCAGAGCTCCTCGGGCCGGGCTCCTGATCGCTCTCGCCTTCGCGGCCGGGATCGTCCTGAACCTGACCATGCTCGGCGCCCTCGCCGGCCGCATCGGCGCCATCCTCACCGAGTCTTTTGGGCGCTTGTGGGCGCTCGCGATGGCGCTCATGTCCGTCCGCCGCGGCGGGGGTCGCGTTCTTGGGCCCGCGCCTCAGGACCGACAAGCTCGAGCGGCTGCGACGGCCGGGCGTCGCCGGGTCGTTCGCGTACGGCTTCGTGTTCAGCCTCGGCACGTCCGCTGCCCCGCTCCTCCTCGTACTCACCGTGGCGGCGACGGAGGCCCGGCCGGCGAACGGACTCCTTCTGGCCCTGGCGTTCGGGGTTGGGAGGGCGTTGCCGTTCTTGCTCGCCGGAGTCTTCGCCGGAGCCGTCATGCGGTTCGCGGCGCTCGGGTCGTGGCGGCGCACGATCGAGGTAGCCAGTGGGGCGGCCCTCCTCTTCGTGGGCATCTATTACATGCGGGTCTTCGCGGCTCTGCTCTAAAGGAGAAGTCGATGGCGACCGAAAGCGTGCAGACGATCCAGATGAAGGTCTCCGGCATGATGTGCTCGTTCTGCACCATGACGATCGAGAAGGCGCTCAAGCGCTATCCGGGCGTGCGGAGCGTGCTCGTCAACCTCGTCCACGGCATCGTGCTCGTCGAGGCCGATACCTCGCAGATCGGCCGCGCCGATCTCGCGGCCGCCGTTGAGAAGCTCGGCTACGAGGTCTCTGCGACCGAGGCGCAGCAGTACGCGACGGATGAAGGGCTGTTCTCGCTCATCAAGGGGCGCGCGATCGTCGGCATGGTGCTCGCGCTGATTGACCTCGCAGTCGACCCGCTGAACATCTTCGCGCTCCCGGCCGTACCGCGAGCGTGGTTCAGCCTCGCAGTGGCGGCCGTGGTGCTTCTGTGGGTCGGCTACCCGATCCTGCGGAAAACCGTGCTCGCGGTCCGCCAGCGCGTCATCAACGCGAACGTCCTCCTCTCCGCTGGCGCGTGGGGTTCCTTCGTGGTGGGCGCGCTCTCCGTCGTCGACCCCCGCTGGCCGAACTTCCTGCCGGTCGCCGCCTGGCTCATGGCCCTCCATCTCTTCTTCGGCTACTTCAAGCTCGACACCCGGAAGAAGGCATCCGAAGCGGTTCGCCGACTGCTCTCGCTCCAACCGCCCCGCGCCCGAGTTGTGCGCGGCGATGAGGCCGTCGAGGTGCTCACGAGCGAGGTTGCCGTCGGTGAGACACTGGTCGTGCGCCCGGGCGAGCGCATCCCGCTCGATGGCGAAGTGGTGGCGGGCGCCGCGAGCGTCGATGAGGCGAGCTTCACCGGCGAATCGGTCCCGGCGGCGAAGGAGCTGGGCGCGACGGTGATCGGCGGAACCCTCGACCTCGACGGCGAGCTGCGCGTTCGCGTCACGAAGGTGGGCGAGGAGACGTTCCTCAGCCAGATCGTCCGGCTGATGACGAACATCGCCGAGCGCAAACCGCCCCTCGAGCTGCTCGCGGACCGGCTCATGAACTACTACGGCCCGGTCGTCTTCGTCGTTGCGGGCCTCGCGTTCGGGGGCTGGCTCGCGGTGACGGGCGATCCGATGCGCGCGGCGCTCGTCCTCCTGACCACGATCATCATGGGCTACCCCTGTGCGCTCGGCATCACGACGCCGATGCTCGCCGCGATCGCCGGGGGGAAGGGCATCTCGGTCGGCTTGCTGGTGAAGGCGAGCGAGGTGTTCTACGGCCTCTCCATCACCGACACGGTGGTCTTCGACAAGACCGGCACGCTCACCTATGGGCGGCCGACCGTGACGGACCTGGTGGCGTTCGGCACGAGCCGCGACGACGTTCTCTCCTTCGCGGCGGCGGTCGAGGCCTCGTCGGAGCATCCGCTCGGTCAGGCGATCGCGTTCTTCGCCCAGCGCGAGGGCGTGGCGAAGCTCGCGGCCGCGGACTTCCGCGCCCATCCCGGGAAAGGTGTCACCGCGACGGTATCCGGGGTCGAGGTCACGGCGGGAAAGCCCCGCTTCGTCGAGGAGCGCGGCGTGCGGCTGAGCGATGAAGTCCGGGGGCGCATCGCGCAGCTTAGCGCCGAGGGTAAGACCGTCGTGGTGATCGCCCGCGGCGGCGAGGCGATCGGCGTCGTGGCCCTCCAGGACACGCCGCGGCGAGGCGCGCGGCGGCTGATCGAGAAGCTCCGGGCACGCGGGATCAACACCGTCATGCTCACCGGCGACGCCCGGCCGGTCGGCGAGGCAGTGGGGCGCCTCCTCGGCGTCGACGAGGTGCAGGCCGAGCTGCTGCCCCCCACAGAAGGTCGCGGCCATCGAGGTTATGCAGCGGGACGGCCGGAAGGTGGCGATGGTGGGGGACGGGGTGAACGGCGCGCCCGCGCTCGCGCAGACGGACGTGGGGATCGCCATCGGCGCTGGAACCGACGTGGCGATCGAGTCGGCGGGAGTGATCCTGGTGAGCGATCGCCTCATCGACGTGCTGAACGCGCTTCTCCTCGGTCGGGCGAGCTACCGGACGCTCACGGGCAACGTGGTCGTCGCCGTGCTCTTCAACATCGTCGGCATGATGCTTGCCGCCCTCGGGCTGGTGACGCCGCTCTTCGCGATCGGCTTCATGGTCGTGAGCATCTTCGGAATCCTGCTCAATACCCTCCGGGTCCGGGCGATCGGCTTCGAGCGCGAGGACGCCGCGGAGGTCGAGCGGCTCGCCGAAGTCGAGCTTCTCGTCCCGAACATGGTCTGCGAGGGCTGCGCCGAGAAGATCACGAGCGCGCTTCGTGCCGTGGCGGGCGTGCGAGAGGTCCGGTCGAAGGTGCCGCAGAAGCACGTCTACGTCCGCTACGAGCCCACGACGGTCGATGAGGAGCAGCTCAAGGATGCGGTCGGCCGGGCCGGCTTCAGCGCACTCGCCGCGTAGCGGACTGGCGGCCGTGCCGAGTGAGGCGGTCGCATTGCTCGACGCACGAGAACGTCTGCTTCGCGTGCTCGCGGCGGCGACCTTCTTGATCTTTTTCCAAGCGTACATGGTGGCGCCGCTCATTCCCCGGCTCTCCGCCGTCTTCCACATCTCGGCCCAGACCATCGGGCTCATCGTCCCCGCGTACATGGTCCCGTACGGCGTTTCGATCCTCTTCTACGGCCTGCTTTCGGATCGGATCGGCCGCCGGCGCATCATGCTGGCATCGCTCCTCGCGTTCATCCTCCTCACCGCGGCCACCGCCACCGCGCAGTCGGCTTCGCAGCTCATCTCCTGGCGCCCGCTGACGGGAATCGGCGCCAGCGGCGACGTGCCACTCGCGCTCGCCCTCATGGGCGAACTCTTCCCCTTCGAGCAGCGTGGTCGCCCTCTCGGGTGGTTGTTCGGCGCCATGGCTGGCGGGATGGCGTTCGGGTCGACCTTCGGCGCCCTCGTCGAGCCGCTCATCGGGTGGCGGGGCGTATTCCTCGGGACCAGCGCCGTCGGCGCGTGCGTGCTGACCCTGCTGCTTCCGTACCGGCACTTGCTGGGCGACGCCCCACAAACCCGTACCCCGGAGAGCCTGTCTACCGTCCTCACCGCCTACGGCGCGCTCCTCTCGTCCTGGCGCGGGCGGCGCACTTACACCTACGTCTTCGTGAACGCGATCTTCCACTCCGGCGTCTTCACCTGGCTGGGCGTCTACTTCTCGCAGCGCTACGGTCTCGGCGAGGTGGGGATCGGTCTCGCCCTTCTCGGGTACGGTGTCCCGGGCTTCGTGTTCGGGCCGTTCATCGGGCGAGCTGCCGACCGCTGGGGTCGCCGCTGGCTCGTCCCGAGCGGCCTCGCCATCGGGGGCGTCGCTGCGGCGGCCCTCGTGCCCGACGTGCCGCTCGTGCTGACCGCGGTCGCCGTGACCGCGCTCTCTCTCGGCTACGACATGACGCAGCCGCTTCTGGCGGGAATCGTCACGGCCCTCGGGGGGCGACGCGGCGGGCAGGCGATGGGTCTGAACGTGTTCCTGCTCTTCACCGGCTTCGGCCTCGGAAGCCTGATCTTCGGCGAAGCGCTTCGCTTCGGCTTCCCGGCGGCCCTCGGGATCTTCGCGCTGGTACAGGGCGCGGCCGCGGTGACAGCAGTTCCGCTGTTTCGGTCAGAAGGACCTGGAGCCGGAGCGAGTCGGGCACAGGCGGCGGTCTTCCCGGCGCGCCGCTAGCTAGGCCGCCGCTAGGCCTGGACTTCTGGCTCTTCGGGCTTCAGTGTCGGTAGCGGTCCAACCGCAGTGGAGGTAAATCGCCGTCTTGAAGTTCTCCCGGTTACGGAGTTCCCGCGCCTTGTACTTGATCCACTGGATTTTCGCGATGAGGCCTTCGGCGGTCGCGTTCGTCCTCGTGCAGGCGATCAAGGCGGCGAGCTGACGCCGATCCCGCCGATCAGCTCTCGTACCGCCGGGGGATGTTGACTGGGGGACCAGGGAGTCCGATAGTTTCGGCGAGATGTCCCGCCGAGGGCTTCCCGCCTTAGCGCTCGCCCTGGGCGTTTTCCTCGTTGCCCCGGCGCCGCGGATCGTGTCGTGCGTCGGTGCGGCGGCGGTCTGGCCCGCGGCGCGATGCTGCGCACGTTGCCATCATGCCGGTGCGGGCCACGCCGTCCCGGGGTGTTGCCTGACCCGCGCTGCCTCGCCGGGCGTCCTCCCCGCCGTCGCCACGGCTCCGATCCCTGCAGCGTGGACGGCGCGGGTAGTGTCGTGCCCGGTCGCCGCGGTGCCCGCAGCGGTCGACCGGCGCGGGGAGGGGAAGCCCAGGGCGCACGCACCTCCGGGCGCCTCCCTCCACGATCAGCGCTGTCTGATCCGCATCTAGAGCTCCGCGTCACCCACGGCTCGTGATCCACCCAATTGAGGCGGGCCTGCCGGTCGCGGAGGCCCGCGGAGGTCCGACATGAAACCTTCGAGCGCATTCACAGCGATTCTCACGGGCGTGCTCATCACCGGCTTCGGGACCCTGGCCCTGGGAGCGGGCGACTCGTCCGGCGAACGCAGGGCGCGGATCGAGACGATGGAGCGGCAGGCTCAGGAGTTCGCCGGCGCCGCACGCAACATGAAGGGAGCCCATCAGCAGGAGCTCCTGCGGAAGCGGGCTCGGCTCGAGTCGCTCATCGAGCGCCTCCAGGCCGGTGGACGCGTCGATCCCGACGAGGTCGACGCCCTGCTTGGGAAGTAGGCGCTGATACGCAGATCAGACCGGGGCGCGACCGCGCGGTACGGTCGCGCCCCGGCCTGCGGGCTGTCGATCTACTTCTTCTTGCGGAGCTCGGCTGCGTGCTCGCCGTGCAGCTTCGCCATGGCGTCGTACTCCTCGGCGAGCTTCCGGTAGTACGAGGCGAGCGAGCGGCAGTGCGTCGGCCAGTCGGTCTTCCCCATGACGTTGGCGTACTTGTCCGCCATCGCCTCGTGCTCGGAAGCCTTCTTCGCCGCGGCCTTCGCTTGGTCGCCGTAGTAGGCGGCGAGCGCCTCGTGATCCCCGGCGGTTCCGCCCTTCTCGATTCTCTTGAGAAGCTCCGCCTCGCTCGGGCCCTTGGCCGCCAAGCGGGCTGGCCGCGCGGCCGCGAGCGCCACGCCTGCCACGCAAGCCAGCACCATGAGCCGGCGCCGATCGTGTCGCATCGTCACGCCTCCTAGGGACGCCCTGCGCCCCGCTGTTAGAAGTAGAGGACCGTCCCCACGCCGACGGTGTGCTGGTCCTTGCGATCGCGGAACTTGGTGCCCTCCGTGAAGAAATTCGCGTCGGAGACATCGTAGCGGTACTCGGGCCGTACCAGGATGTGCGTCTTCGCGGGGAGGTCGATGCGGTAGTTCAGGGTGAGAGTCACCTCGCCCATCGTCTGCGCAACCCCGGTGGTGAAGCCGTCCGGGTCGTTATAGATCTCGGCGCGCAGCGCAGGTTCGAGCGTGTCCATGACCTTGTAGCGGAAGACCGCAAAGGCGCCGTCCCACCAGGTGTCCTTCTTGCTGAACACGTTGCGCTCGTAACCCACGTCGGCACTCAAGAGGATGTTGAGGGGATCGATCGGGTTGACGGCGAGGCCGAGGTCGAGCAAATGGCGATAATTGCTGTTATTGTTGCGCTGCTCGGGGCCGCCCAGGTACTGCGCATACATGGAGAGCTTGGGCGATGGCGCCCACGTGATCGCCGGGCCGATCGTCTTTCCTCCGTTGTTGTCCTTGTACGTCACGTTCCAGCCCTGCAGCACGTAGAACTCGGTCGTCAGCGTGTCGGTCAGGGGGTAGTTGAGGCGGAAGCCGAAGTCCTGGAACGGAATGGCGAAGCTGTACAGGTAGCCGTGGGAGAAGTTGTTGTTCTTGATCGACTCGATCGTCTCCCCGCCGATGTGGGTAACGAATTTACCGAAGTCCAGTCGCAGTCCCTTACCGATCGGCGCCACGTAGCCGACCGAGTAATGGGAGAGGAACCGGTCCGCGTCGCCGAGCGGATCGCGCGTGTTGCGCCCGAGCTCGGGTCCGATCGACTTGTTGACGGTGTTCCAGATGATGTCGTAGGTGTCGCCCCAGTTGACGTCTAGCTTGAAGCCGAGCGCCTGCGGATCGAGCCAGCTCGAGGCCTGGGGGACCTTCTCGAGCTCGACCTCGAGGATGCTGAGCGTGGGCCGGTTGCGGTGGACGTCGAAGGTCCGGCCCTCGATCGTGAGGTCACGAGACTTGATGATCGACAGACCCTGGTTGGCGTTTACCGTATCCGTGTCGGGCGTGTTCGAGTTGTAGACGAAGTAGGACTCGGCCCAGCCCCGGACCTTCCAGTTCTTGAAGAAGTCGATGCCGGTGAGCTCCCCGATGTCCTTGGTGGTCGGCTCCGTCCAGATGCCGTTCACCTCGGCGGCCCGTCCCGTGCCGGCGCACGAGAAGGCCACGATCGCGGCCAGGACGACCCGCGCCGCCAGTCCGCCGCGTACCCGTCTCGATCCGTGAGTTCGCATGCAGTCTCCCTCCCTCCGGCTGTCCGGCTCCACCCTGGTGGAGACGCAAGGCCTGTGCCAGCCGCCTGCGGGTTTGCAGATCTGGCAGCTTCTTAGCCTACAGGGGGCCGCTGCTCAATCTCCCGGCAGGCCGCGCCCAAAATGTCGGCTGCGGGCGGGGCTGCCCCTCAGGCTGGCCGGCGGGGGATCAGCACCCGGCGGCGCAGCGACAGCACCCGCTCGCCCCGCTGGTTGAGCGCCCGGGTCTCCAGGTAGACGACGCCGCGGTCGGGCTTCGTCTGGGAGGGCACCACCTCCAGGACCTCCGACTCGGCGTACAGCGTGTCGCCGTGGAAGGTCGGGGCCAGGTGCACGACCTTCTCGTACTCGAGGTTGGCGATCGCGTTCTCGCTCACGTCGCGCACGCTCATGCCGACGGCGAGCGCGAAGACGAGCGTCCCGTTCACGAGACAGCGGCCGTGCTCGCTCCGGCTCGCGAAGTGCTCGTCGAGGTGCAGCGGGTTGGTGTTCATGGTGAGCAGCGTGAACCAGGTGTCGTCGAAGTCGCGGATGGTGCGCCCCGGCCAGTGCTTGATGACCTCGCCAACGCGAAAGTCCTCGAGATAGCGGCCCATGGCGCGAGCTTA